>Ga0310697_10000080_pt1 | contig 134041 bp, 162 predicted proteins | sample 172DNAGHGlowgp2_FD_203883 | JGI IMG/M metagenome (GOLD analysis project Ga0310697, IMG submission 203883) | Sheep rumen microbial communities from Palmerston North, Manawatu-Wanganui, New Zealand - 1728 DNA GHGlow gp2 (v2) (version 2) | ecosystem: Host-associated > Mammals > Digestive system...
GAATGGTCATACATAGGCGGAATAGGGCAATCTTTACATCGCATTAGTTCCCCTGTATACTACCTGACTGAACAGGAATCGGCCCATAATTGTTTGTCGGAACATATTTACCGTCCCACTTACTTATACGAGCTATCTCCTCTTCATGCTTCCACTCAGCCTTTTTCATCTCGGCTGCCTTTGCGAGCTGCTGTGCCATATAGAGATCCGCATCCGCCTTAACCTTTACTGCTTCTGCCTCCAGCTTCTTTGCCTCGAGGTCTGCTAATGCGTTCAACTTTTTAGCTTCCAAGTCAGCCTTAGCAAGTGCCACTTTCTTTTGCGACTCGGTCTCTACGATCTTCAAATCCTGCTCTGCCTTCTTTGCTTCCTGAGCTGATTTCATTGTAGACTGTATTGACCTATCGAACTCCTCACTCCAGTCATAATTCGATACCGATACCTTTATAATAGATACAGGCATATTTAATTCGCTCATAATCTTTGCAAATTCGGCCTGTACTTCCGACGTAATTTTATCCTGGTTCGCAGTTACGTCGTATATACTGTATTTACCTATGACCGTTTTAATTGCAGGACTTAAGTTACGTTTAAACGTTTCCTCAATGATACTATCACCAAAGTCAGTCGCAATTAACATAATACCACTTTCTTCATACCTATACGTGATATTAGCCTCAAGTCCGATTGATTGCATATCCTTTGTTACAGCGGCATCACTTCCGAACGTGAATTTGATAGTTGAGTTCTTTGGTGCAATGCTATACGTTTTAATGTTACTCAAGAACGGCGTATGTAATTTCACGCCGGGCTGAATTACGTCTCCGTTCACACGTCCAAGAAAGTACTCTACGCCACGCTCACGTTGTTGAATAATTGAACATGAGTTAAAACCCAATATAATTACCAACAATATTATACCTGCTACTACAAATAAACCAATGTGTTTTTCTTCCATGTCTATCTCCTATTTTTTTGTTTTTTTTTACTTACATCCAAATTAGTTCCATAAATCTTCCGACTCCCAACCCTGATGTAAGTGCATTCCTAACAACGTTTGAAACGTAAACCAAAGTGAGGCGTTACGTGGACCCCCATTTAACGTTTCACCAACAAAACATAAATTTTCCTGATGGGGCATACAATACAGACATTTAACCCGATATCTAGTCATATGTGATGTCAATACATCTATCGTGCATGTATCCCCAACGTTTACATCATACTTTATCCCCATACGTCTGAATCACCAATGTTGTTCCACACGTAGGTCTGAAGTTTGGTGAGATTAGTATGCATGTTTTCAGCTAAATCCCAGTTCGTACCTTCGCACAAAACGACTTGAGAGTCATCATCTACATAATTATATAGTGCCTTAAACTCCCACTCATCTATTACGGCGAACCTATGTGGACTTTGTGCTAACTTTACTTGGATAATTCTACGTGTATCCCCTATACATAAAGTCCTATTTTTGCTCATTGTATTATTCCGCATTGACGTAACGTGAAGAAGAGAACTACAATGCCAAATATACAACCAGCCAAAATAAGTCTAGCTATATCAGCGGTCCCATCTTTCTCACTATCACTTTCAGGAAATAATTCGATTATATACTTTCGTCCCATACACGCCTCCAACGTTTACATCATAATCTAATCCCATATATCCCTGTCATAGCTGAATTGCCCCCAACGGTAGGTATTAAGTTTGGACTCGTCACTATAGGCGTTACCACTTAAATCCCACGAGGCGGGTTCACACCAAGTCACAAGACCAAATGTATATTCATATTGAACTAAAGCCTTGAGTTCCCAGAAATTCTCTACTACAGGTGCGACGTTGTGTTTTACTCCACGTATTATCTGAATATCACCAATGTCCATCAAATTATTTTACATTGGCACGAACGCATAACCTCAAGTGCAGCCTCATGTTTTTCCTTCGTTAGCCCAGCACACGCATCGGCCACGATAGTTACGTCCACACCTTCGATGGCTTTTATGGCCAACGCATTGGAAACGACGCAAATGTCAGTGCACGTACCAACCATCGTAACTGTTGAATGCGGCTCAATGAATGCACCCCACTTATCATATCCGAAGTGGGATTTATTGAGAATTGTATCATCTAACATAGGTGCCAACTCTTTTGTAATCTCCCAACCTTTAGTCTGATAGAGACAATGCGGCACAGGAAGATACGTACCCTCTAACGTATTCAAATAATCTTCCTTGTGCGTGTCACGTGTGTAAATAATGTGATCACCACGTTTACGCGCCTCGCTTAACAACGTTTTAATTTTGGGGATAATCTTCACTGCGTCCTCATTTGCGAGTGCCCCCGTTGTAAAATCGTTCTGCATATCAATAACCACAAAATATGCAGACGGTGTGTTTTCCTTTTCACTGCTTACTTTTTTTGTAAACATATTAGGCTCCTTCTTCCCTAAGATTTTTCGCATAAATTTTCACTAACTTCACACTCGATACATCAATCAAGTGCTGTAGCGATTTCCTCACTTCCGTTGCGCTTCCATCGCCGACGTATGCTACGTGTTCAACGTTTGTGCGTATGTTAATATTCTCAGACGTATACCCTGGACGATCCACTACAAGAATATCAGACTCACGTAGAATAACTTCATGTTTACGCCATAAGTGTAACATCTCGAAAGAGTCACCACCTATAACTGTTGTAAACGTATATTCGTTGCCCCATTTTTTCTTAACATCAAGTAACGTGTCAGCGAATCCACGTGTCGTATCCCTCAAATACGCAATTTCCATATCATCCACAACTACGTTGCCCCAATTATCCGTAGCCTCACGTAACATAGCAACACGTTCAATGAAGTCAAAATTATATTCGTCTTCATCCTGTTTTTTACGATGCCATGTTACTGTAGTCGGAATGACCACTACCTGATCAAACCGATCCTTAAGCATCTCAATTATGCCTATATGTGTGGATGTGACAGGGTTAAATGTCCCACCATATATTGCTATTTTCATTCTAGTCTCCTGTTTACCATAATTTCTCCTGTTTACCATGATTCGACTCCAAAACCTATTCCCGGGTTGTAATATCCGTAATTCTTTTGGACCCCATATAATTCTATAAATATACCCAAATGTTCTGAAATCAAGTGACCGTCACACAGGTTCAACACAACCTCGTCCCGTGCTTCCCCTAAAAATTGTCTACTATCATCATAGACCACAATACTAGCAAACAAATAGGTACCGACTTCTATTTTTTTCTTCATGTATTTACGCCCATGTATCCGTTTGCACCTTAAATGCACGATACGTTTTTGATGGATGTACCATGTCCGTACGTACGTGATAACTTTCATGTGGAAACGACCATTGATTACTACAGTCAGGGAAACGTAACAGGCCAAATTCACCGATTATGTGTCCACAAAGTTCTGTATATCTATTCCATGAACGAAATAAGCATAGTAATGTAAAGTCAACCTTACTTCCATTGCATAAAATCTTACGTTGGTAATAATCACCTACGTCTTTTGGTTTACGTCCCACTTTCAAACTCCAACGTTACACCACAATGAGGACATGTATTCTGTTCTCCTGTAAACTTTCCACCACATTCAGGACATTCGTACTCTTCCTCCTCATCCTGTACCTCAATCATATCGCACAAGTATTCATACGTATTCGCCGACATATGTTCTTTACCCTTGCCATACGTAACCAAGTCGGCAAGATCGTCAGAAGAAAACAGGCGCGCACGTACAAGATCTGAGATGATGTGTATAGGAAATTCCTGATGATATATAAAATCATCCGCGAGTGCTTGTACACTGATCTTATAATCCAAGAGCTCCATAGCTAATCTTAGATTAACCCTATTTCGTCCTAACGTAATCCCCATCATATCATTAGGTACGTGAACCAATGCATGACGTCTCCACTCATCTAGATCGACTCTCATTGGTAATGTTAAATTAAGTGCATCAAGTATAAGTTTTTCCTGTCTCTCATTACCTGTAATCTGAATAACATCCATCGCACGATCATGCAGTACTTCACACAGATGTTCTTTATTAGCACCCCACTTTCCAATGAACGCACCCATGTCACCCATAACACTGATCTTTGATCGTTCTCCGGGAACACGTACGGCTTTATATACGGTTACGTCACCATTACGTACGCCATCAATATCTTGCGTTAGTTTCAACAGATAATCAACGTTTCTGTCTAAGCTCAACGTATATCCTGTTGGCGTACGTTGAATACCTGTTACAAGTACATCTATGCAACTTCCGGTATCACGTTCACTGATATACGGGACGTGAGCTTTCGGAAGTAATCCATCGATCTTTTGGTGATGAAACAAGATTAACCACTTGTTATTAACGTCTTGTGCGATCTCCCCCGTTAATACGTCGCCTACGTGTTTTTCCAAACTACTTTTCATAACGTTATATCCCTCCCACGTTATAATAAATTACAAGCATATAGACATATTGGTCATAGCGGGTTCATACTCATAATTTATGTTTCTATAGATATTTACTTGACACCATCCTATACATCCAAACTCGTCATCCTCGGTATCATCCCACTCTTCACCTATACGCAAAAAGTGGACTCCATAATCCTCGTTGTCTAAATCCCGCACCTTGTGCATATAGTTCGTGAGAAATTGCGAATAGAGCATGCAAGAAGGGTCCCATCTTACACAATCGAAACATAAACATATATGTGCAACATCTTCGGGTCTTGATACACCGCACTTTGTTATGTACCCGCTTTGTATAATTGACTCTATAGCCTGAGGATCAGTAGCTTTTGTTTTTCTCATTTCATCCAAAAGCAACTCATATGCCTTTGGGGTCATTTCTATTACTATATCATGAGTGTAGCCCATAATCACCCCCACATGTCAGCATCATCAGTATTAAATCTAACTATATTATCGATATATCCTTGCTTATCCAGTCCCGTATGTACAAAGCATTCTCCGTCATGATTTACCCTGCCTATTTCAGATATACAATACCAATAACCAGATTGATATAGAATAGTAGCAGGTAAAGTCGTATTATTCCATGCATGTACATACGTTACCTTTCCTCCTACATCACTCTCATTATAACTCATACGTGTGTCCTTACACTTAACACACAACATATTTCGAATACGAACAGACCCCACGTTACTAAGATCTGTCCAATATGTAGAGCTTGATCAGCAATTAAGTTAAGAACACCAAGGTTCGCCTTCGCATGGTCTATACGCGCATGTAAGTCCATATTTAAAAAGAGTGTACCGAGATATGCTATCCAAACGTACCATTCGTATATATGAAAATAAGCCAACGTTACTACGAATATTGGCAAGAAAATAAAACACGCCCACTCAAATGCGTGTAAGTACAAACACATTATGAAGTCATTTTTATACGTGGCGTAATTGCATCCAAGTTCGTTACACTTACGTTCCCACCAACTTGATTGTTTGAGATCGCAAAATATACCTTGTAGATGGAAGTCTGATATAATATGCAGTAAAAGTGACGAAAAAAGTGTTAAACCAAATACAATGATATCAAGTTGTTCCATTACTACATCTCCTCCTCAATATCATCATAATCTTCCTCATTCTCGTCGTCCTCGTCATCCTCGTTGCTCTCATCTTCATCGTCACCATACTCACTGACGAAGCCTTTATCCCAATCATCAAATTCATCTTTGAACATCTCATAAAACCCGGCTGGACCGTATTCTATAAGATCGAAGTAGTATTCCGTGGCTTTCTTGGGGGCATTACACAAATCAGGATCTTCCTTACACATCTGGCGTACTTCATCCCAATCGTCTTCAGGAAGTCCACACTCGAAGTCCATCTTTACCCATTCCTCAATACGACGTTTTTGTTCGGGGGTTAGCTGTTTACTCATTGTCTTCATCCTCCTCATCATTTTCATTCGCTTCATACTCATCACTATACTCTTCATTTGCCTCTTCTCGCTCACTGAATACCTCATAAAACGCGTAAGGTGCCATACAGCAACGCGCTATCACATCCAGGGTTTCCCAGGCTCCATCTCTTACGTCTTGCAAGAATCGTTCTGCATCGCAAAATTCCCCATATGCAAACGCAACTGTGGGTAAATCAGATAACACACAATCTCGCGCCTCTCCGCTATTACAGAAGTACGACCCTGTCATATTGCCTGTGATCTCATCACTGTTCATAACCTCTTCTTCTATTTGCTCCTTAGTCATGTGCAAGCATTTCTCTTCGTTATTATCGAGCCATTCCTCAACGTCCGCTCGTACAGCCTCATAGTAATAATCGCTGTCTTCTGAAGGTTCAAACATCTTGCTCCTCCTGACCGTTCATTGCTTCCCATAATGACGCACGTAAAAGCGAAAGTTGCGATAATGCGTGTGTGACGTTGTACTTACGTTCATCCGTTTCCTCAAATACGTCAGCAAACTCATCATATGTCATTTCTATAACTTCAATATCCTCTGCCTCATCTAATTTTTGATCACCCGCTTTTTCACATCCTAACGCACAGTAGATATATACGTTATTAGTTTGTATAGCTGGATTAACACTGTATTTTCCAACGAAATGCCAATTATTACTCGTATATCCTGTTTCTTCAAGTAATTCACGTTTAGCTGCATTAAGTGCGTCTTCACCTTCTTCGATTGTACCTGCTGGCAATTCGTACGTAACTTCATTCGATCCTATACGATGTTGTTTTACGAATAACACACGTCCATCCTTTGTTTTTGCGTATATATGTACCCAATCACTCATTTCAAGTCCTACAAACGTACGTGTAAGTTGTTTTGACGGTAAGTACGCTCTAATCTCGATTGTGTTAAATATACGATTATGTCCCATTGTGTTTACATCTTTTATCTGCCAGACGTGATTTTCAAACCCTTCTTTGTTTTTTGTGTTTTTATTATATCCGAACATTCTTACTCCTTACTTAACACCCATAAACAAACTGCCCCGGCTAACACAAGCACGAGGCAGCGAATTAATATTTCTTCCACTTAGAACTGTTGAGGTGGCATCTGGAATGACGATGCCGGTACCGCCTGTGGTGCTACAGGTTGTGCATTACCTGTAGATTCAGGGTTGAAGTACGGGTTTGCCTCAGGTGCATAATGGTCAGTCTGAGGTGCTGGTTGCTGATCACCCTTTGCCCGACTCAAAAACTGAATGTTGTTTACAATTACCGTCAGTTTACTATGCTTTGCCCCTGTTTGATCTTCCCATCGATCCTGTCGTAAGCTACCTTGTACACATACCTGCTGACCTTTCTGACAGTACTGATTAATAAGATTTGCCGTACCCTCAAACGCTTTACAATCAATAAAACTCACGTCATTTTCTTTCATACCATTTACTGCCAATGTGAACGTAACCCGTGGATGTCCTGTCTGTGACATTGCATAATCAGGGTTTGCTGTTAATCGTCCAATAAGTCCTAAATTGTTGTAATCCATCTTTATCTCCTGGAAAAATTGTCTTTAAGGGTACGATGAAGCACCCACATAAAATGATTCATCTCCTCTTCGGTCATATTATTTAATGATAAAGTCTCAAACCACTCAGGCTCTGCCTTGTCCATATGAGTAGTGCATAGTAGATTATCATTCTCATCAACCCACGCATCACAAAAGTATTTTCTATCTGGGATCCATTCGCGAGTCTGTAAATAATAATCATCTATTCTATCTACTAATATCCCATGATCATCATCCAATTTTATTTTACTGTGAGGCTCGTTTTTGATATATATCTTTATATATTGTATAGCCTCACTTCTTGATTGATGACAATTCAGGATATGTTTCCACAGCAAGGCTGCTAAATCTTCAGCGCTTACCATGCGTCACCCTCATCCAAAGGGTTGAACCCCGTCTCAGTACGCTTTACCGCATTCTCTTTGCCACTCGGGAATTCATACGCCTCGAAAGTCTGATCCTTATCCTTACCATGAGCTATTTCGAATTTTGCGCCCAAATCTACAGTTAATGCTTTCTGTTCTTCTTCTGTAACAACTGTACTCATTTTACACTCCTTAAACAAAGTTATCGATTGACATTTGATACCCACGATATTTCTGATCGTCGGTTACATCTCTGACGCCCCATTCAGGTACCTTGAAATTCTTAGCAGCCTCTTCACTAGGAAATTCCTGTTCACCTGTTATGATTGTTTTTCCATTCGGGAATCGGCGTACAAGGACAACACCCTGATCATTCTCCATTTTGTACACCGTGTTATACGTAATCCCTATTAATTGGTCCTTGTGTTCCTGTAAGTAGTGATCAAAGAAAACCTTCGAGACCGTATCAGTCATTTCAAGACGTTTAGTTCCACTTATAGTCTTCTTTACCAACTTCTTATACGTATGCTTAGGATCTTTCTTACGTATATACTTATCTACCATACGTACTATTTCTCCGCCCACGTTGAAGTAATAGTGTTCTACGTAATGTGAAAGTGTGCCATGTTTTTCCACGTCAGCCAAATTTTTACACAAATACGTACGTTCAATTTCCACCTCCTGTCTTTTTACGTTTACGGGTTTAGAACCCTTATTCTCAAGAAACCTCAATTCTTGTTCTTCTAGATCCAACGCCCCCATTAAAACCTCCTTATAACAGTAGCTTTGCGGCTTTAGGGTTGATAATTATTGTGCCCACGGTTAACGCCACTGATAACAATGAGCAAATTCCGCATATGAGTTGAACAACCGCATGCGAATCCATTTTTCTTTTCACCATACCCTCTTGTTGTGGCTGTACCTGAACGACTTCTTGTGCACGTACGGGTGGTTTCTCTATCAGACCCAAACGTATTTTTGTAGCTAAAATTCGTTCATCCAACTCTTTTAATCTCTGACGTTCCGCTATTGTCATGTAGTCTCCTATCTCTCACGTGTAAACTTAATTACCTTTCCATCCTTAAATACAAGTACGTCATCGCGAATGTAAGGTGGAAGTGGGCATGTACGTTTAGGCTTACGTGTGCTTAACCATAATGTAACACTGCCTAATAAGCACGTAACAATGCCCGTGATCCAACGTTTCCACATCTTAAAAATGTTCCCTCACGTCTTCCCCATCTATGAAATGTACGTTATCGCCATCAACCTCATACGTTGCGATTACGTGTTCTTTGGGTACGAACCGAGCTAACTCAGGGCTTTCCCATGTTTTATTCCATTCATCTTCCTCATATTGAAAACCCCATTTGTCACCAAAACTCTTAAACATTGCGTTACGTGTTTCAGTATACGTACCATATATTCGGACAGCGTTACCACCTAAACGTTGTCCACTTCCAAATGTAAATATGTATGCTTTACGTTCATTCATAATTACGCCTCCTTAATGCGCATATTCTCAGGTGGTAACGTCGGCTCGGAAATTGTTGAACAGTAATAGTCCATATAATCACCTCCGTACGCACGTGCGAGCACATTTGACCACCCACGTAGCGAATATTCAAGGCGATACGTATTGTTTATTATGGGACAACCGAATTCACCATGTTGATGATAATCAGGATCAAACTTAATGTTCGTTGCCTTCAAATAATCAACAAGTACGTTTTCACAACTATCCATGAACAAACTTATGTCGCCACCTTTGTACCTATCCCAGTCTGTAAATTGCGTATCACCCCAATGCGTAAAACCGGTGACTTTGTACAATGGATCGGTAGCCTCTGTAACCTTACCGGTTGTCACATTAAATCCACAAGCTATGAGTGCGTTTTTTACGGAATTAAGATGATTATTGACTTCTTCCTTTGTTAAGTCATCAGGTATTTCACATTCAAAGATAATGTTTACATTCATTATGCATCCCTTTTAAGTCTGATTATTGTCTTCTTATTTTTAGTTGTCTCTTGATCTGTGTCGGTGTGTAATTGTGGAATATTTTTTGCTACTTCTTTCATATGTTCCCATCCAACAAGAACGAACCCTACACATATACACCCACAGACAACAGAGATAATCGCACATATAATACTAAACATCTTTACCTCCTTGTGTATTAGTTCTTATCCTCCCAATCATCAAATACGCCTTCTTCTGTGCAATCCTCTTCCACCTCGATTGAGTCAAGGAAAAGCTTATCACTAATATCTACATTTTCGTGTATTATTTTCACTCTTGGCAGCTCATTCACGACTGCACGTTTTAATTCATTCTCTGTTACACCGTAAGGCGTACGTATTGCTAATGTTACATTAAAAACAATACCACCCTCTTGAACTCTAGATACATTCATTTTTCACTCCTTTATCATACCCTATGAGAGAATTCTTTATTTAATTTTGACCCATGTGCTGCAAGCATTTGTGCAATTTCATTGCGATTATAATAGAGATGGTCCTCATACATCTCCTGTAAAAACGCTTCTGTCTCGCCATCTTCTTCAAGAGTACAAAACAGTGAAGTCCCTACGTCTTCTAATAGATCATCCCTATCCACAATAGTCGGATAATCATGATCAGCCAAGTATTCCTCAATGGCTGATGCTACGTACCCGTTCATACATCGCTCCTTTTAAAACCCTTTAGTTCCCCTTTCATCCACTTGCATGCCTGTTCACAGATATTATCAAAGTCCTCCATGTATCTACAGATACGCCGCCACCAAGCATCATCTGCGATTAACGTACATGTGTCAATGTGATGGAATTTATCAGGATTATTACCCCACGTAGCATCAATTCCAACTTTGTAGACACGGGGTGGATATGCTGAATTTGTATTTGGAAACAATACAAGATAATGCAACAATTGATCCGTTGTATTTAAATAAGTTTGAAGTCCTAAACCCACCTCACCATCAGATGGCAAAAAGAATGCCCATAGCGTTTCAGGAACCAAATAATGAAACTTCCCTTTGCCATTAGACATAAATTGCTCACATCTTTTTAGCAGTTCTACCAACTCGAGCAATGTAGCGTTGTTTTCCTTAGTCCAGGCACCCCATCTCTCCTCGCGCTCCAACAATTTCTTTTGATACTCTTTTTCTTCGTTATCTTTTGCCTCTTCGTATTCTTTCAGCATCGCATCTAATTCTTCGTCTAACATTTGTATCCCCCTTAACCAAATACGTAATACGGGTCACCAATTCTCGTAGCTATTTTATATACAGTACCACCTTCTGTATTATCCTTATTAGCCATTTCTTCGTCTTCATACAAATGGTGTTTTATATCAAAATTATCTGACCAATTTTCACCATCAAAGAATTCCCATGTTTCCGCATCGAGGCTTGCGTGTTTGTATATACGTGCAATCACGTACATTGTTTTGTTAAACTCACAATCCTTAATGTAACCATCAAATCTCCCTGCCATTTTAAATGCCTCCTACTTCCACCCAAATGCTTCTGCGCTTATCAAAAGCTCCAGCACATAATACGTCAACAAATTCATGACTTCGTAGCCACTTCCAATCTGTAGCTAACAATGCTCTTCCATTAACTCTTTCCTCACCAATTACTGATCCATTTGCTACAACCATAGACCCAGCAAAAAGAGCTGACCATTCATCAACGACATAATCACAACCAATGTCTTTTAGTATGAATAGTCTCTTTGTTACAGGGGTTCCTTTTCTTTGCATTACCACGTCTCCTTTTTAAATGGTAGTCCGGGGTTTAAGTACCCACATGTGGGAGCTCCTATACCAACTATCCAATCCAAAAACTCTGTGATAATTACATTACGATGGTAATGCAACGACTTACTACAAAAGGATTGATCCCCACGCCAAAAGAGGGTGTGCTCATTATACAATTCAGTCAGATAGTATGATACTCCAATTTCTGAACTTGTTACCACTTATCCTCCTTGAACCGAAAACCCGGATTTAGAAAGCCATAAGCATGCTCGTTAGTAGCATACCTATGCGAAAACTCACCTATATACTCACTACTTTCAAGCTCTAAGAAAAAAGGGTCATCATAGTCTATAGGAATACTATCATTACCTATTATCAAATCAATAAATATTGCTTGTAGATGCCATCTTGTGCCCACTTCCATCACCACACCTCCGAGTCAAAGCTAAAGCCCGGATTGTAATGTGAGCGTTGTAGATTCATATGAAAATCGAACGTTTCATTGAACTCCAGGATAAATGACGAGCGGTTTTGATAGAGTAAGACGTCAATGTAATTACAATAAATGTAATAACAACCAAAGACGCCCTCTCCATCCTCAGACATGCTACGGCACAGATAGGAGTTACCAATTACGTTAGCGATCACGTTTGTCATTATTGCAACGTGAGCACAACATTTGGCAATTTTCTTCCACAGTACGTCCGCCCTTTGACCATGGCACTACGTGATCACCTTGCATGTCCTCAAACGTAAACTCACCACCACATATAGCGCACTTATGCCCCTGACGTTCATACATACGTCTCTTCATTTGTTCAGGGAACGTACGTATGGATAAGTACTTCTCATCGTGAGTTGTACGTTCAGACAATATGTACGGAATTATACCTGTTTGTTTAGTTACATCCTCATCCATAACCAACTTATTTATGGTTTCACGTAATTCATTTGTGTTATATACGTGGCCATGATATTTGTTATAGAGTGTGCCCCAATCCTGATTCTCCGTTAACTTTTTCGGTACGTCAGGGAACATACGTTTGGCCCACGATATAACCTCTTGAAAGTACAACCACAATTCGTTGGCATCCACGTCATGCTGATGTAGGGCCATGTACTGTTCCAACGTTATGCCGTCACGTTCAGCTATCCACGTCAATGCCTTTTCCAAATATTCCTGACGTATGGAGTTCGCCTTTACATACCCGTCTGACATTTGTGCCGCAGCGCACCCACGTTTACTGAAATAACGTTTGGCGTCTGAGATGAACGTTCCGGCATACGTAGCGTTTAACAATTCTTGGTTTGTTAATGGTACACCTGCAATGTTTATAATCTTGAACCATGCCAAACGTTCCTCTGTTGTACCCTCACATATGTATACTGTAACCTCGTAATCAAGTATACGTTGCTGCTCAGTTTCGGTAAGGTTACGCATGTATTTTTCATGTCCGTCAATTTTAATAGGGTACATATTCTCCAAATACTGACCTATTGAGATCGTACGTTGCTGTCCATCAATAACCTCATATTCTGAGTCTGACACTTTTGACCAATACATCGTGTTCAATGGGAAACCATTGTAAACTGAATTAATGACAGCTCTACGTTGTTGATCGTTATACACAAACTCACGCTGATACATGGGGCGTACAGTTAACTTATGATCAGCATTGTAATACGTGAATACGCCATCATCTTTAAGATCTATATACCCCTCACATAGATCTCGTACTTTAATTTTTGCTTCTGTTATCTTCATCTTGTGCTCTCCTTTTAATTAAGATTCTAAAATACGGACATTGTCCATTAATGCTTAGATCTTTGTCATTGTTACCTTTACGAAATTTAATAATTTCAAATTGTTCAGGATTGTACTTATCTACAAAGGTGACGGGGACTCCCATAACTCCGTAATAATCTTTAGGAATCAGAGCTATATCTCCGACTCGTTCCTTCTTTTTGTTTGTTTTCCCGATATCAATGGCATCATAATTATCATATTTAGGGAATTTCATAGGGTCATATGTTTCCCATAAGATGAGGTCTTCATGACGCTTTTGTATATCTAAGTTTGTAAACCAACGACATAACCCCGAAACTTTCTTTGTAGTTCCACTTGGTGTATCAAATTCATTAGGACTAGTATAACCTAACCATACTCGATTATCCTTGATTAACGGAAATATCTCTTTATAAGTTATGCTATTTTTATTTCCAACAATCAAAAACTTTTTATTATATTTCATCAATAATTCTATATAGTCACGAAAAAGACTAAATGGTGGGTTAGTCACAATGATGTCAGCTTCCTTTAACAACTCAACACATTCTTCGCTTCTAAAATCTCCATTACCACTTAGAAACGATTGTGTACCAATATCAATATCATTATCATTACCGCCTTCGTATTCGAGTTTATATGAAAACTTATCGCGTTCATAATGCGTAGATATGAGTTTTTTTAACCCTAACAACTGAAATTTAAGGTGGAAGTATTTCCAAAAAGCAGATGTTGTTGGGTCATCGCAATTACAGAATACGATCTTATTTTTGAAATGTTTGTCATAATGGCACAGTTCGTTGGATACATCATCTAATTTTGTATAAAATTCATCATTCTTTTCTTTCTTTGCCTTATGTAAATTCTTATTACTCATGTTTATTACCCCTCCTATACTCACCATGTCTCCTCATTAAATCTCCTAGCAGGATTATACCAACCAAGCCCATGTTTTAAGATACGGGAATCTAAGTAGAACTCACTACAGTACCACACATCAAAATCCCCACCCGCAGCTAAAGCTTCTGTAATACAATACAAAAGCTTCATGGGGATGTGGGGTTTAAGTATATACCATGTATCGTGATGATTCCATGCACTATGTTTTAGTAGTGAAGTACCAGGTTGTAGGATCTCCATGTGATTAAACGTATCCCCGACGTCCGCCATGATGTTTGTCTTACGCATGCCTTACGTACTCAAAACGTCTTCATTCACGTTTGCAAAATCGTCTGTACCATATGGACTACGTAAAGTAAAGTTTTTTCCGTTATACGTTTTTGCAGGACGTTTAGGTATATCCACATATTGCCAACGTTCTGCCCCATCGAATGACTGACGTTTAAGATACCAATCATCCCCTACGATTAAAATATCATCCACAATCTCCTGTATGCCGTACCCACTATCATAATCAAGTACTGACGCGACATCCTTAAACGCGTCAATATCAAGTTCAATCTCACGTGTTCCAACCCAGCGTACATCATTCCACGTTTTGTGATTACGCGACAGCACATGATTTGTCTCGGTTAAAAAATTTATCATCTTCATCTCCTTAATATATTGGATTACCCCATTGTGTGACGTCTATCTCGGCGTATTCAGATAAATCATGCATATTTGAACATATACCTCGAATGAGCTTCTCGAACTTCTCTTGATAAGATTCATCCTTCAGACCGTTATTCAGAATATCTTCATATAACTCATCGAATTCTTCATCTTCCATTTTTATACTCCTTCTGAAGGTGGTAATGTCTTACATTTCAGTTTATTCTGAGTACATCCCTTACACGATTCACTACGTGTAGGATCGAGTTTGAGGTGTAGGTTAATAGGATCTTTAGCTGTGGTCATTCCTCGCAGACTCAGATATGGCACATCTTCTAAGTTAGGACTCCATGCCATTTTAACACCTAATCTCCGTAAATGTTGATCATCCACAAAACCTTCTATCGTAACTATTTTTATAATCTCTTCTGTAAACGGACAATGTACATACAGATATATCATATTATGTCTCCTTAAAAAAAACATACGTTAGCGCCACGTACGGCACTAACGTATATACACACGTCAGAACGAATAACGACCACTTGCTTCCATTTCACCCTTGATCCAATTACGAATACGGTGGAAATCATCTGAACCAACGTAGGTCTCACGTAAGTTCTCAGGTACAGCCGACTCAAGTGAGAGGAACGTATTCATGATGTCCTGTGTATGTGAGAAGTATGCTGACGGACGTCCTTTCATACCACCACGCTGTTCAGTCAGGAAGTCTATGATATCCTTACGTCGCTGCCAGAACTTATGCAAACGTTCAGCCTGTTCGTTTTCCAACAGTGAGCCCTCAAGTATCTCCTGTAAATGGTCAACCCAATACGTGTTCTTTACGTACAGACAATACAGAAGTACGCCTGTTTTGACATCATCGTATCGCCCAACGTTACGCCCAAACTTAAAGCTCAAGCCTGTTAACGTAAATGGCGACTCCGCGTTGTAACGTTCAAGTACCTCATACATTGCTTTCGTTACTGTCAACGGATCCCAGCCAACACGTGTGAACGATGCCACATTCTTAAGCACGGACGTCTCAGTCTGTGGCTTACGTAAGGCATCAGCAATTGAACGTTTACGCTGACGATCGATGGTCTCATATGCGTCATCACGTTCGCCCATACTTAATTGTACGACACACTCACCTGGTATATGTCCCCATACGTGTCGAATTGCCTCAAGACGATGCTGACCATTCAACAGGACCCACGATTCTGATATTCCAATACCCTGCTCAGGTGCATATATCAATCCTGAGTTTACAAGACTATTTTCAAGTTTCTTTTTAGCATCTGCACTCATGGTACGATTAGCCTCATTACGTTCCAACAGTGCCTCGATAAGTGGAAGTGTCAGTTTTACAGCAGCCGTAACCACACCATTATACTCGGTTGCTATCCCATTTCCTGCATATTCCACTTTTTCGCCATCACAAAACAGTTCGGTGCCTCTTAACTCCAACTGATGTTTCTTAATGGTCTTTGAATTTCTAACTACTCTCATTTTTGAGCTCCTTATATTAATTTATTTTATATTTTTTATTATATAACCCGAATTTGATTCCCGAACACTATATCCGCCTTCTTCTAGCTCATAGGCGTCCTCCTTTGATACAAAACCTCTGTATTCGATCTCGATAGGTTTATAGTGATCAGCCATATCAAGACAATTTTTTTAAACGTTCCCACACACTCATGCTTGCCTCTTAAAAATTTTATCTATCCAACGTATCAGCTTGTCCAACCAACTTGCCTTGCCATATTTCCTACAACGGTTGATTCTGAATTCATCAATAGACATCATTTTTTCTATTTTCCCTTTTGGTCTTTCTTGATACACTTGCATAGCCCCTCCTCATACAAGCTTCTATATCCACCTTTTCTTACGTGTCCATGTCATCGGTCGTAAACACGGGAACGCCTCCGTGAACTGACTTAAATGTTTAGTTGTAGTAGCCGATAGATAACGTGGCCATAACGCGAGATCTGTATCCACCCATAGCTCCGTTCCATCGCTATTTAAATGCCACTTATTTGACAGTGTGATGATAGGTGTGCTGTATGAAATTAATGTGACCTCTTCAGAACCCGTATCTTCTAACTGTCGTCTTTTCATAACAGCTTTTCGTCTGGCTCCGCCTGCTTCTTTCGTTTTGTATGTTTTAGTTTTCCAATCATATCTTTGGATATAAAATGGCTCATACCCATACCATTTTGCCTCAGATAGCGTCCAATACATATACTGTCCCATACCTACTCCTTTGGCCTGTTTTTATATTCTTTCCATTGTTGCATACGTTCTTCCTCCGTAAGTTTAACTTTTTCATCCGTAAGTTCAACGTTTGGATTTACGTGTTGCTTTGCTACGAACATATCACATAAATATGCGTCACCCACGTAAGCATCTAAGTAATCACAACGTCCAAACATAATGTGATCACAATTCGCACAACACGTCGAACTACGCCTATAATGAACTTTGTCTTTTAATAAGGCTTCCACTTGCTGACGTAATCTCTCATTCTCCGCACGTAACTGTTCTATCGTTTCCATTATGCCCTCCACGTATCAGCATCCACATCAAACAATTGACGCTTATTCATTGGTCGTAATGTTGTTAATGTGTGTCCATCCACAAACTTATAGAACACATCCCCCAACGTCTCACTTACGAACAAACGTCTGCCATTATCCCCGTATTCATCCCCGTCAAACACATAGAGCACGTGCTGTTCGTAGTCTTCAAAATTATCCCACAACGTTGACATGCGTACACCAACGTCAAGCTCGTATACGTATGGTGACATCGGGTCTACGTTGGCTGGACTTCCACAACGTTCGCTCTCACGCATCACGTCTAGTGTGTTGTCTATTGCATACTCTATATCACTATCCTCCAAAGATGAATAATTACTAAGTTCATCAGTGAGATCATCTAAAAACATTCGTTGTAAGTGTGGATTACTATGAAACTCGTCAATCTTAAATGGTAGGTCGTGATCTTCTTCATTATACCCATCGAAATATCTGTCTTCAAGTTCAGCCAGACAATCCGTAGCCACCCAATATTGATATGCAATAACATTCGGATGAAACAGATTAATAGCGTTAGAGTTTTCTGATTTTTCTTGCACCCTCCATCCACTATCACCAACAGGGATTTGTTCTCGTTCCCATCTTGTCATATCGCCTCCTCGCTCGGTGCTAAAAAATGACGAAAAGAATAATCAGCCGAAATCCCGCATTAGAGCGAGAAGACGGCTGACTAATGGTATTAAGATTTCTTCGAAGCTAACACATTAAATACAAATACGGCTGCCGTTGTTACCAACGTACCGACTGATTTAATGAGTTTACTGAGATCTTGATTATCCATTTGCAGCCTCCTCATCAATAATTTCTACATTACTGTTTACCAATTCTGTTCTACTATTGTCGACCAAAAGAACATCCTTGTTCTGTTGACTCAATGAAACTGCCGAAGCAACAATATCAGTTATTGCCTGGCCTCCTTGTGCAATTAGCGAAGAAACATTTGATATATGTTCCTCACGTAACTGTTTCTTTTTGGTCCTGTTCGACGATAATAAATTGACGAGATTGGTTGTTGAAGAAGCTACCGAGATCCCAAGATCCAGCAACAATCGAATAGTACTTAACTTCATTAACTTCATACTATACCTCACTAACCCATTGTACGTAGCATAAACTACGCATGCGCCTTAATGTTTTCACATTATGCGCCCATATTCTCGTCCACAATCGTCGAGGTTACGGTCCTAATATCATGTCGTGTACCTCCTACGTGAGAATTTGGTTTTACTTTTTTGGTTTCCACCCACGGTGTATTACAGGCGACCTGCTCGAAGTCGTGTGAAAATAACCACAGTGGGGACACTTGTATATACGATCGGGAATACGTTTACCATAACGTTTTATTCTCGACCGTCTTCTTCTGTGTGCTATATTTACTACTCTCTGCGCCTCTTGAGAAGAGTAGCATACTTTTCCACTCGCGGGGCAGATTTCGTATTCGTTTTTGTCCTCCATGACTATCCTCCGAATACCTTTCTTTCCATCCCATTGCGAGCCTTGTATTTTGTATATACATATATACTCCTTATAATTTTCTCTTTTCGCTCCCTCAAAAAATTATTTCGTGAATTTACGTACAAAGTATTTTGCCAAATCAATTTTCTTTTTTCCGTATCTAAGGTAATACCTTGTTGGAATCCGTAAGTGAGCCTTACCCTGTTCATCCTTAAATGCTATAGGCGTTGTTTCGGATATTAATGTAAGGGTAGAATCTATCACCTTGAGTAGCGATTCGGATACCCCTAATACCTCAGTACCCTTTGTATGAATGAGGTATAGAGTTTTGATGTTGCCCCCCGTAGTGCGGCCTGTGATCTTAAATGTCCCAGCATGAAGAGACATCAAGCAGTGTGTGGCTAGAGGAGCAACCTTTTCCATTTCCTCCCATGCACTAAAGGGGTCTACGTCTTCAAATATAGCTCCTCCGTTTCTTGCAATGAACATACATTCGGATGTTCTCTTGCGATCCTCGCTATCTAGTCCCTGAGAATAATTCTTCAAGAGGAGGATCCATACGTTCTCTACATGATACCCTGATGGTGTAGGGTGTTTGTTTTGTGTGACCCACAAAATATGATCCTGTTCATCGCCCAGTTTCCCATGACAAGTTAGTTTTAACCACTGAGTGCATTTTTCATGCTCTATCTCCATGATTTCAAACTCATCAGTATCGGGTGATCCAATCACAGGGATCAATACCGTTTCGCCAACCCTTGGATCAAATTGTACTAATTTCTCTTTCCCATTCCAAGGCAAATTATTCTCGATAATCCACCTTTTGTATAAGTTATGCAACTTCTGTTTATTTCCCCATTTCCATCCTAAAAACTTATTACTATTTACTTTACTATTGCTCATACCCGGCCTCCTTTAGCCTACTAACAATGTTATAACCATCTTAAAGATCTCACCATCAAGATCTCCCAACTCCACGTCTGTCACTACGTTCGTTACGTCCCCATACGTAAGCGTATAATCCACACACGCAGGTTCCCCGTAACCTTTGCTGTAAATACGTTTAATCTTACATTTAGCAACAACGTATTCGTCTTCGCCTTCGCCGGACGTTCCGAACGCTTTTGCCGGTACAGCTATACGTGTGTACAACGGACCGGTAAACGTATACTCTGATTGTGGTAAATTGTAGATACCGTCTGCGATGTCCTGAGCGATCTTTTTGTAATCGCTCTTAATTTCTGAGAAAGTTTTAATCATTTCAGCCTCCTTCTTAATAATATTCCCATATATCCTTATTTGGTGGAAGCTCGAGTACACCTCCTGTAACGAGCCCCCGTAATCCTAACAACTCAGTGTCTATAGCCGTTTGTTGTCTTGTTACATCCCTATTAACGCCGAACTCATTAACCCAGTAAGCTCCATAAGCCGTTTCCATGAGTTCATCTAACACACGACCCGTAACTGTACAAGGTTCGAAGCAATGCAACGTTCCTGCTATACGTGACGGTTTAAACCGAGTTGTTATTTTCCATCCGATTCTCATATATTGTGGGCCCAATTGAATAACGTACACCACACCATTGCTTCTACGTTATCAGGTAAGTGATCTACGTATGTCTCTACGATTACTCCATTAGTGGGTTCCTCGTATGAATCCATGTAGTCCTTCATTGGGAAAAAGGCTACACAAGCTTTCAACCGTGAGACGTCTGAACGGTATACAGATCGCACTTGACATATATACCAAGGTTCATCCGCAGAATACCCCTCGATTTCCTCAGCGATCTTATAATTCCCGTAGATATCTGTTGGAATATTCAATCCCATTGAATCGAATACATGACAACGAGTGTCTTCAATCTTCGCTATCACATCCCGTTTCAATTCCTCATAAGATGCATGTACTTCATTCCATGTTTTGACCATTGTAAGCTCCTTTTACTCTAAAAACAGCGAAAATTACGTATCCAACAAAAAAAACCGACGCATATATAACATACACACGTCGGCCTATCTAATATAAGGACACAATAATTTTAGCCTATTCCACTACCTCAAGACGATGTCCACACTTTGGGCATTTGAATGCGAGAACATTATCAGGCATTTCAATTTCCGTCCCACAATCAGGACATGTCGTCTCAATACACCCTTCTTTTCCCTCATCCTTTTCCTCATCATCCTGGAACTTAAAATCAAAAAGCCCCTCAATGATTCGGAATGTTTTATCGGGGATCCTTCCGTCAGGGTTGCCCGCATTTACGATCTCTGCGAGTTCCGCTGTTGTCTTAATCCCTTCCGCCAACAGATCATGCATACACGCTGATGGTAGTTCTTTGCCTAATTCAGGGAAATAGTTGGATTGCACATCTAATATTATTTTATACCCAACAAGTTTCTGAATCAGAGCTAAGTTCGTGCCCTTACGTCCGAGGATTTTGAATACATCCTGACGTTGGCACGTTACGTGGGCTGTACGTTCAACCATATTCACGTTGATACTACTCACGTGAATATCATGTAAGGCGTTACGTATATACTTAGATACGTCAGCATCCCACATGATAAAGTCTATTGGCTGACGTATAACCTTTTCGATGTTGTACTTTTCAGCCGTACGTATTGCCGACGTTAGCACAGGAAATGGATCCGTATACCCATTTGACGTTATGGCTACTTTGATACCACAACCTTCATATACAAACCCCTTAATCTGAATATCACCGTCAGCAATAGGCGTACATATGCTGGCAAGAACGTACGGCAACTGTTTTCGTCCACGTGCCAACGTATAGACAACTTGTGTTTTATTGTCTACACTATTGAACAATTCTCCGATTATTGTTGCCCATATTTTCTTGCCAACGTTTGTGTCTACGTCGGGCTTACATTTGTGCTGACGTCGACCCTTCTTTTCTTCCTTGGGTCTATTATCTTTCGGAATGTTATCAGCTGGCAAAAAACCTATTCGTTTTCTACCAGCTTCAACGAAAGTACACATATATTGCCCTTTCGTCTCATTCCGAATTTCTGCTTCAACCGTTCTCCCAATTAGTCGTTCGCTCATACAGAGCCTCCTTATATAAAAAAAAAGAGGACGTTAACTGGCAATGTGACACGCACGTGCTGCTAACGTCCCTGTTCTATTAGGTACTTTGTTATTCTTAAGCTTCGCTCATTTTCATGCCTCCTTAGTAATCTTCATCTTTCCAACCCTCTATAACGAACACTCCTCCACCATTCCGTGTCATGGTAGCCCGTACGTTCGTTTCGCCGTTTTGGGGATATTCACTGTTTTGGGGATAGTTGATACGTACCGTAACCTCATCATCGGGACTATCAGCTAACTGTAAACATTCAATCAGGTCTTTCACAGTCATGGCCGTACCCACGTCCCCTCGAATACCCACATCGGAGCACCATTGTTAGAGTCCACTCCGAGGAATGTTACGTTTTCATAACATACTTCGTCATGCCAAGTGCTTGTTCCCCTCACATCACCATACGCATACTGATACGTAGTGGTAGTATTGGGTGCGTACACCGTCAACTTGGCTTTCGCCTTGTTGTACAAAAAGTTGTCTACGGCGGTGATTACGTACTCGTCACTATCCTTATCCTTTATCTTTAATACATGTGACATTTTATACCTCCTTTGTCACTTACGCTGCTTTTTCCAAACCCATTTTTGCTCGAAGCTCTGACGGAAGCCCTACTAACGTGTATGCTTCGAAGTCCAAGTCAGGGCATCGATTATACACGACTGCATGATCTTTTGAGATAAGACGAACGTAGGACTTAAATTCCTTGCCACTCACGTGATTAACCTGTGTAAGGTATCTATGAAAATCACCTAACTCACGTGCCTCGTATGAGTTAACCGTTCCCTCGTCTTTGAAGGACTTGTCGAAGTGTTCAGGATGTTCCATTACATACTGAAGGGCCTCGGGATACTTGTGCTGATCCTCGATTAATTCACCGTTTGTTTTCAACTCTTCTAACATTTTTCCAAACCATGTCATATTATATCCTTTCGCGTACTTCTAGGGCTCGCGACACCACATAATAATTTAACTTCACTTATCCGTACGACACGCGCTAGATGGAAGTTAAAAAGAAATAAGCCCCTCACGTATAACGCAAGAGGCTTATCGTTATAATGACGAAAAACTTATCATCAGAACTTCTTCTCGACAGCCACTACAAATCGAGAAAGGGATTCAGGGTCATCGCCCTTCAGTTCATCACCATTAATCCAATAAACAATAAGTTCATCACCTGACCCTTTAGGGAAATATCCTACATAATCAGGGAAAAGCACTACATTGTCATTTTCATCATGAAAGATGTACTTTGGGGCTATATACCGACCCTTACTTTGATCGAAACATACTGTAATAGTCTGACTCTGTGTACAATTTGCCACAACATGTCGTACTCCGTTTTTGAATTCGATCATTTCCTTAGACAGTAATACAAGCTTCTGACAATCAGGTGTCTTTAAGATAGGCGTACATAATGTCATTCCTATCTCGAGATTTTGCAACAGAAGCTTCTCCTGTCCTGGAATATTTTTTAATTTCTGATCCTTGATAAATTTTTCTGCCAATTTATGCATATAGCTACTCCCTTTGAATAAATCTTCTTTGTATTGCCATATGCTCCCTCCTGTAATACTGGTTTATCCAGCTGGGAATACAACCTCAAACTGTTTATATGGGCATGTATCCATTATATTGTTTGTCAGAACAACAGTCTTGTCTTCAAACAACACAGGACTCCAATCAGTATAATTGTCTGTCATAATAACAATCAAATCAGGATCCATTCTATGGTCCTGTACATATACGCTGATCGCACCCATATCTGTACCACCACCTTCTGTAGTAAGCACTTCGCTTTGACATACATCAAAGTCCTGTATTACACGACAAACAGCAGTGTCACATTCAAGGATAGTGACTTTAATCTCAAGATCATCGGAATCAGCTATTGATTTCATAATTCCATACATCTTTTCGGTTAAGCCACTCATACTCCCCGACACGTCCATTCCGATGACAAGATTTAATTCAGTGACATAATCTACACGTGCCGGATAAATTATGTTTTTAATTAAGCCTTGTAGTCTACGATTAGGTTTTCTGAATGTTCTATGCTCGAATCCATACTGCATCTGTGATGACTTCGTATGTAGCACAGCCTTGAATACATCCTCCCAATTGTAGACAATCTTTTCCACTTTTTTCAATGCATCGCTCGGATTAGAACCCTTTCCTTGGGCTTGCGCTGCCGCGGATTCACATTCGCCTCTGAGCTTCTGCACGGCCGTCGTGGTTTTTCCATCCTTGTATCCTTTCATGCTTATATCCATACCATCAGGACCTAATGGTACACCTAATGGCACACAGTTCTTACACTGTGGATATTGGCTAGGATCGAAAGGCATAGGAATAGGATTCCCATTCGCATCTTTTGGACAATTCTTGCAATCTTTACAAGAAGATGCAGATTGAACCAAGAGTTCCAAATACTCCTCATAAGTTCGATACTCAGGGAACGGCCGACCATCCTTCAGCTTGTAATTACTTGGCATTTGTGGTGTTCTATGAGGATACTCAATATACTGATTTATCTCCATATCTGCCGCAATATTATGCACGAGAAAATTTACATCCTGACGTGGGCTACGTTTGATACGCGTATGATGATCAAATATATAATGCATTAATTCATGCAGTATATGACCACACAACTCTTGACTCACGACATTCTCTTTATCAGTGTTTGTCATTCCCGTACCTTGAGGCTTATACTTTTCATAAAGTTTCTTTACATATTCCCTATTAAAAGAATACTCAAGGTTCGCTGACATCGCACCTGTATCGAGTGTTTCGTTGTCTTCCGCATAGCGCATCTGTGTAATCACAGGTCCGTAAAAAGGATGATCTTTCGCAATCTTTCTCAAGGCAACCATGATCATATCGATTACTTCATCGACCATGTTTACCTCCTTTTACTAACACACCATATTCTCCCATTGTCCCGTAACTTACCAACCGATATAAGGCGATAATTCGTCGTATCCCTCTATCATGCTTGACAAATCAATACCTTTACCTTTCAATTCCTTCGGCTGAATAATACCCTGTTCAATCAGGATATCAATATGACCGCGAAGGAACTTCATGATAAGAGTCGGGTATCCATGGTAATCACCGTATTTGCCATCTTTGTTATAGATGACATTAATAACCTGAGCCCAAAGAGGTAAATACTTCTTAGGATCAAGCTGAAAGTAATATGCCATGGATGACATAATCTTGCTCACCTGGTCGTGTTCTTCTGGGTCTGGTAATTTGAAGTCTTTCTCATGACCGACGAAAGATGATAATTCGATACCGAGACCTTTGTAATCACGACAAAATGACAAGAAAAGCGGAGCCGCGGCAATACCTACTGTACCACACAATATCTCCAACAGGTAATCCGGTTCGTTCTGATCCAATGTTGCCATAATCTGAGTTGCAAGATCCCACGTTCTACCCGTTGGGAATGCTACATCGGTTTTCTTCACAATTGTCGTCGGCGTGATATTATGCATATCAGGATTCTGTTTAATGAAATCCACAGTTGCCAAACGATATTGTAGAAGTTTCTTCCGACGTGTCTCAAGATCGTTGATGATCGGACGCTCGTAGCTCTGGAAGCCACTTACAAGTCCTTCACACCACTGCACCGGATCAGGTTCTACAAACAAGTGTACAAGTCGATTCATCAATGCTGTACTCATCTGTTTGTTGCCTGCTGTATCCGTATAGTTTCCTGCTGCTACACGGAATGTTGTCTCAGGGATACTAAACTCTCCATAATTACAATCCTGAATAATAGAGAGCAACGCTACCTGGATACTCATTGGACAAGTATTAATCTCATCAAAGAAGATGATACCATTTCGACACTTTTCCAACTGTTTGATGTGTAACGGAACAGAATATTTCATTTCCATTCGTCCATCTGCACCTGTATCCAAATACGGAATACCTCCGAGGTCCGTCGGGTCTGCCTTATTACCCGACTTGATATATGTGGGCACTTTTAAGATCTTGCCCATGAACTTTACGGTGGCTGTTTTACCACAGCCTGGCGTACTCCAAATCATTGTTGGGACACCTGCATGATACAGTCCCAACAGTAATTTAATTAAGGAGTTATGCTTTACCACTGGATTAACTCCACCGTCCACTTTCTTTTTTGCCATTTAAGGCTCCTTTTACTAACACACCATGTTCTCCCATTGTTAAAAAAAATATTCAAAACGTTATTTTACGTCATCTTTTGTACCCTCCTTTGGCACATACATAGGCAGGTATGACCATTTCAAAACGTCTTCTACGTGGATTACGCCTGTGCCCTCGTATTCCCAATATCCAAAGACGTTAGAACGTTTATCATAATATCCAGCCACAGGTACGCCCGCGTTTACGTTTGCGTACGGCTGAATAATGATCGTCTCGTGATGGGGTGGTAATTTATCTTTAAGACTGTACCACTCCATAATTGGTTGCATGCCGCTCATTTGTACCTCCTATCCTCTCGATTGGGGCTTCTTTTACCATAATCGAGAATTTCTCCATATCTATAAAATCCTCCAATATCCCATTCTTGACAAATAAAATTGGGAGGATATTTATCTTCTCACCGTTCGGAAACTTCTTAATTGGCTGCCACGTAAGAAGCATATCCTTACGTTCATCTTTCAGGTCAGTATTATACGTACTACGTCTGTACTGATCTACAACCGATGGGGAGAAGAACCGACGTAGCTTCTCAACGTCGGCAGCATATGGCTGAACCTTTTCCCAATCGTAGGCAAACAGCACCACGACGTCTTGACATTCAAGCACCTCATGTATAACCATATTCTTGAATGTTCGTCGAGTAATACGGCTGATATGCTGGACCTCATTTCCGACTTTTACGCTTGCACCGACGTGAAAACCACCTATATGCGTGGTTTTAGGGTGCTCCTCGCTCATAGCCTCGCCCTGAAACCAGTTCGGCACGTATTTCTCGTCTATTTTTGCTAGCGTTATCACTCTTTTGTTCTCAACCATTCTTAGCCTCCGTTTTTGTATTTTGGGATTTTAACTTATCCCTTAACTCACAAGCACGTGAATACTTAACTTGCCCACGTGCATACAACCATGCGACGTAATCGCCCTCATGCGAACCGTCGATGATTTTTAATAACTTCGCATCATCGCGATGTTGTGCTTTCTGACCATTTACCCAGATTTTGCACAGACCATGATAATACTCTACCTCAATTGACCGTAATATCATGACCCCATCTTCATTACTAACGTACGTATAAGCTCTATTCCTCATATATACTGCCTTGCCTTATACATACCACACACTGCCTCAGGACTATGTGACTGTAGATCCCGAGAACACACAGGCATAATACTTGATCCACACCTGTATGCACAATTCTTACAACATTCGCTCATATGCAACCTCCTTACACGCCAAGAAAGAGTTTAACTGCACCTATCATGAAGATACAGAAACTCACACCCGTTATGATTGCTGACACCATACCAACGTATGCCGCAATCGTGGCAATTACGTCGGTTGTATCTTCCTTTCTCGCTGTTAACACGAGAGAAGATAGTATCGTTACAGCGACTGAAATTATCATTGTAACGAAAACCCAAAACAAGAACACCTTAAACATATTGTACCTCCTTTAGAAATCTATATGTCCTTAATAAATTTTCTCTTTTCGAAACCCCACCAATTTTATCCTTTCAAAACCATTCTAGCTTGTTCTGCATTTTCAAAGATGCACTCCTTGCCGTTTATGATTATCTTAACTTTATTGTTAGAAGAAGTATTGTTGACTTTTACATCTACATTTACTTCAATCTTTGGTTCTGACGTTTCCTCAGGTTTAACACGGAACTCGAACCTCTCATCGTCAAAATACTCAGGTTTTATAGTTACCATTTTAATCCCAGGACAAAGATCTCCCCATTCATTCGTTGAGCTTCGTCGTATCTGAATAGGCTTGTCCTCCTTGAAATACGCCCATTTAACCTCATAGTTTGGGTCGTAGTAGGCGAATCTATAGTATCCTGCGCTACCTTGAAGACAAAAGGGATACACATCGCTCTCTGAGTAGTGTGATAGTGTGCCCATCTCGCTAGGTCCTTTATGATGAATCGCCCTTTGAAGGGTTTCTATATAATCACCACAAAACACTTTTTTCCCACGCAACACCTCATCCCATTCAAAATGTACGAATTTTGAATTGTATAAGTTCACTTCTTTTCTCTTTTCGGTGTTGTTCGTTTCAGTCATATTAACCTCCTTTTTTGGTCTCCTAGTTATAGCACAATCAGAATCGACTATTCCTTCCGGTCTAATCTCTAACTGTGCGGGTATTGAAATATTTTTCAGGTTAGAACAACCAAAGAATACATGGCTACCAATACTTGTTACGCTATCGGGTATCGTGATACGAGTTAGACTGTTGCAATACTTGAATGCTAGATCACCTATATTCGTCACACTGTCAGGTATAACCACATTCATCAAACTGTAGCAGTCTCTGAATGCATTATCGCCTATGTTCATCACGCTGTCAGGCATCGTCACACTCGTCAAGCCAGTGCAGCCATAGAATGCATAGTCACCAACAATTGTTACTCCGTCCTTTATTACGACTGACTCAATCTGCTGACACCCGTAGAATAGGAAATCGGGAACCACGCTATTCTTGCCCGTATTTATGACTACTTCCTTGATGTCATAATACCCCACTAGACCATTATAAGCTGGTCCACTAACACCTTCGAACGACCAGATTACTAGCCGATCATCGTCTATACAGAAATCGTTCTTTATTCTAAGAATACCCATTTTACGCCTCCTATTGCTACGCAACCGTTTCGCTCACGCTCATCGGTGCTAAAAAAATGGCAAAATTATGTGTTAAACAAAAAAAAACCTGACGTACATATAACATACATACGTCAGATCTGATTGATATAAAAACAGGAAGTTTGCTATGCCACGTCAGACATATCAACCTTTAAGGTATACTGAAATGTATTTTTCGTCCCAGCCGTGGTTCTCTTCATGACAAAATTCGACTGTGAGCTGTTTATGTCATTTAAGATCATTTCAAGCTCTTTGTCATCTTTGATCTCATGACCTGTGATGACGACTGTGCCACGGACGAAATAGTTGTTCCCCTCTCGGTCAAGGTTTTTATAACCCTTATCTTTGAGCTGCCTCTTAATATCCGCCAACGCCGCATTCAGAAAAGCTTGACGTTTGGCATTTATCATCACCTTTGCTTCGCCGAGAACATCACCAATAGTCACTATCTCTTGACATGACTTAATACGGTCATTCGGATTGAATTTCTTCTCTGTTTCATATTTTCTCATTTCGGTTGGTTTAAATTCATCAAACATTTTGTGCCTCCTCTTTGCACTCTGCTCGAAATGCCTTAATCTGTTCGGGCGTAAATCCAATACTCTGAAGCTCCTGATCTGAAAACGCATCCCCATTGTACTTAATCGTACCCGTTTTCTGATCATACGTACCTTTACTTTTAGGAATTATATGAAGACACACTTCCCCATATATTTCCTTGTTAAAATGCCCTGCAACCCACGTCCACGGGATAATGTGGGGTACCTGTCCCCTATAATCAAGTAACCACGTTGACGGTTTATCCTCGTGGTACATGCAATAGAAGTACGGAGTACCCTGCACGCTTGCCCACGTAAAAAGATACGTAGCTTTTGCGTCCTCCCAAATTATGTTCGTTACGCGGTCTTCGACACCTAACGTAACCACTTTTGGGGTAGACGTGACGGGGATAAGTTGGGGTGTCATAATCAATACGTCACCCATTTTGAGCTTTGTTGCCTCTGTAAAGGGCTCTTGAGGCAACTGATCACCGAAAAGGTCTTCGAATAATGGTTTTTCTTTTACCACTTTTCGTAAAAACTTTGGCTTATTCCGTTCAATCTCTTTATCCCATTTCTTCTTCTTTGCCATGGCAGCTTTGTATTTGCGTTCCTGTTCCATGGCTTCCTCACGTTGAGCCTTTTCCCAACGTTCTTTTACCTCACGTGGGGATAAGGTTTGTTGTACATCGCTCATTTGTACCTCCTATTTTATTTCGATTCCGATCTGTTGAAACCAAATATCGGAATTCAATTCATACTGATATGTTCTTGTGCGTGGGTGTTCTACATTCCACGCCATCTACTCCAGTAGAACCTCGATCTGCATATCGATTTGCTTGTTTGTCATATTGTCTCCTTATCTGCCGAACATGTCTTGCTATCCGTAATTTTTGTTGAGAGAACACCAGCTTGGAAAATATTATTGTAAACATAATCGGCTATTTCTAGACTATTCTTGAAACCAGCCTGTTTACAAATATTCTCTAATAATGAGGCAGTCACCTTCTTATGTCTAGTTAATAACCGCTCCTTATACTCTGGCGAATCCTCATCTACATAAGGTTGAATTTCCTCAATGATTTTTACTACATCTATTGCGTCCATCTTAGCCTCCTTATACTAAAAAAAATGGCGAAAAAAAGAATCCCAACAAACTTCGTGAAAAGCTGTTGGGGTCTAAGAAAGAAAAATAATTAGAGTCTGTCGTGCAGGAGGCATGCTAATCGTAAGAACATGCACTGCTCGACGTCAGGGTGAAACTCAGGATGACGTGGATTCGGCGTTAACACATCACGTAACGCACGCTCGACGACGTCCCATGTTATCATGTCCCATGTTACGTCTTCGTCAGGTGCATCGATGAACGTCTTTACACACGTACTAAAATACGTCTGCCCGCACGTATCCATGACACGTAGGGCGAACGATACGTCTTCGTCCGTGGGTAAATAGTCACGTAGGGCCCAAATCCAATCCTCCATTTCCTTCTTCCCCTGCTCTATTATTTTCTCTTTCCTAGAATCACTTCTCGCCAAAATCTCCCGATGAACCTGTTCCTGAAGACGATCAAGAGAGTCGTCATCTAGGTTTTTAATATCAACCTTCAAGTCTTCGCTCATAAAGAGCCTCCTTTTGGGCTGATACCTTCTTGTTGTAGAGGTACCATACGAGAGCCTCTAGAATATTGAATAGGAGGAGTGCAGCGAAGGATATACCTAAGCCTATCCAACTCCACTTTACTGTTGCCCATATCATTACGGCTAATTGCCACAATGCATGGAAAACATTCAAACAAATACTGAGTATCAGCGCCCAGTAAACGCTTTTGATAAATTTTAAGATCATTTTTAACCTCCTTTGATCTGAAAAACAATAAATAAACAGAGGAATATGTAAGAAGGAGTCAAAATACAAGTGGAGTAAATGGAGCTCACATATCCTCTGAATTTAACCACACACACTACTTATTGGCCTTGAACTTCATCTCGCCTTTTATATCAAGGCTAGACTCCATTCCCCGGACTGCGTCAGCGAACTTAAGCAGCCGATACTCGTATCCGGAGAAATCGACGTCATTGCTGCGACCTACAAGATCCCAGTATTCGTCGTTTTCCCATTCCCATATAATCTCTGCTGCCGTCTTAATGAGACCTCTTTTGAACGCCTCATACATTACTTCCCCGTATGGGCCTGTTATTTCATCATCAGAATCCCATACCCGAAGTTTGTACTGGTCTGGCCCGAGTCGATACAGATCGAGCCAATCTCCAGTCATGGCTTTTGTTGCAATCCCTACACCTCCTTCCTTCATGGGCTCAAAGCCCGGTACTTTCTTCATCTCTTCTCGAAATTCCGAAAGAGTCCCCTTCATAATCCGAACCATCTTCCCACTTTTCTTGTTAAAAATTTTGATGTCAATCATTTGTGTCTCCTTATATATGAAATTACCAATAAAAGCGGACGTGAGGCTAACGTTGTGCAACACACATGTCGTCTCACGTCCTATTGATTATTCAAAGTTCACATTAAAGCCATTACGTTTAGCCAAAAAATGGCGAAAAAATGGCGAAAAAAAAATTTCTGACGTAATCATGGTCATTACGTCAGATAAGAAAAAGAAAATGCCAACGTCAATGCGTAATACAAAAATATTTGGGGAGGTTGTACTACTATGAGCTGACGTAACGTTTAGGGTAATACGTACACAACATACGTAGGGGACGTTACGCCAACATGCGCATTAACGTTGGCATATATTTTTATCTTCTCGCCATCCTTACGTAGTGTAAAAAATGGCGAAAATATATCCTCTGCTTACGCTTCGGATACACGTCTCGGGTTATGTCCTTGACGTCAGAATCCAGGTGGGTTACACGTACAACTTCCCCTGGACGGAAGTCATACGTGATGGGCCTTGCACCCATACGTCCTCATGCCCACGAATGGCTGACGTATTAGTACGTGAATCGTGTCACGCCTAAGATACGTCCACCCTCGTCTCGTACAGCAGTCTTACCTGTGTCAGGACATATAACGTCCTCACGTTCAGCAAGACCATCTTTAACGAGTCGGCTTACGACGTACATTACACCTTCTTCTGGTGTTGGAACGCCTTCAGCCTCACCAAAGACTGTACGAGCGAGAGTTGTGCCATTTACTTCGCCAACGATTTCCTCGCTTACGGCACGTCTTGCGACGTTACCTGATGTGGGGATCTCGTATGCAATCTCACCATCCTTGTAGATTGTGAGGGCATGCGGAGTCAAATTCACAAAACGGATTTCGCTCATTTTGCTTATCCGTGAGCCTTTTTACCGTTGCTCAGGGTCTAGTGTAGGATCAACCTCAATCTCTGGTCGGATAACCATCAATGTATTAGTATTAGCTCAACAAGCTTTCACCTACTCCCGTCTGCTTTTGATTTGTTCAGGATGTACAGCTTCAACCTGAGGACCCGTCTTCGTTGACTTTTTTCAGATCAACGCCCTGAAATGGGTGGTCCTTTAAAATAGTGCCCCTACATAATAATACACGTGCGTACACACGTAACGAGACCGCGGGCAAACAATCTCTTGTATTATTATTCATATATGAGTGTTTTAAGTAAATTTTTGTGCTTACTCAAAACACTTATGATTTTACATGTACTTGTCATCCTCCTCTTCTACAGGAGGATCCTCGTGACAAGCCTCGGGGGTTCTGTCGATGATGGCCTGATTGGCCTCACGACAGGCTTCGACAGTACTATAATAGGTACCGTCTAGGGCGAAATGTGGGCCGTCGTCATCCCACTTACTGTACCCGTTCATGAATACATCCTGTCTGAATGTATTCGCGACCTGCCTCTCGTATGGGGAGTTTTCTTTCCCCTCGAATATCCCCGACACTCCTTCAGAGGAAATCTCAGGCTCTTCAAGGGAGTCGTTGATTATCTGATACACTCGCCCTTCTTCAGGGGTGTATCCTTCGAGATCAGCGGGATGATATAACTTCCATCCCATTGCATCTACCAAGATCTGAATCAAATCAGGAAGAAACATTTTTATCCCTTCATTAAATTTTCCTGCTGAAGAGATGTGCAGCGAATCCCTGAACTGCCATCCAAATGGCGTCCAGGTAAAGATTTTGTGATCTACGCACCCGGACATCCCGTGACGAACCGACAATTTAATGGCATCATGTCTTTTATAAGACTTGATACAGTTAAAGATTACATCCCGAATTTCAGGGATGGCGATCACGTAATCCAGATCTACCTGGTCCAAAGCAACGCCTTTCAGCGTTGCAATGGTAATAGTCGGAGCGTCGCTTTCCGACCATGTTTTCGATAATGCGACACCAATCAGTGTCTTTTTAACTATTATATCATTATTTTTAACATTAACCTGAATTTTCATTTTTGTGTCCTTTCCTTATCTTTTTACAACTTTGGGCTGTTGTTTCGATTTTTTTGGTTCGTAATTACCGACATCCTTGTCAGATAACCACTTAAGCCCTTGCAACCTATAGGGCATTTTTCAGGATCAAGATAATAAGTCTTCTTCATACGAATATCAACCTCTTGTCCCTTCAGCAAATCTATTTTTTTTAATATGCACTCTTTTCGGAAATGCATTTTCCCCGATTAATACTCCACTGGGTATAGTTACACTCGTCAGTTGAGTACAATCCTCGAATGCATAATCACCAATGCTCATTACACTGTCAGGTATTGTTACACTCGTCAGTCTGCTACAACACAAGAATGCACCACTGCCTATGTCTGTCACGCTGTTACCTATTGTTACACTCGTCAGACCATCACAGCCACTGAATGCATAATCACCTATGCTTGTCACGCTGTCAGGTATTGTTACACTCGTCAGACCATCACAGCCACTGAATGCATAATCACCTATGCTTGTCACGCTGTCAGGTATTGTTATGCTCGTCAGACCGATACAGCCACTGAATGCATAATCACCTATGCTTGTCACATTACTCGGTATCGTCACACTCGTCAGGCCGCTGCAGTTATAGAATGCATGGCTGCCTATGCTCGTCACACTGTCTCCTATCGTCACACTCGTCAGACCATCACAGCCACTGAATGCATAATCACCTATGCTTGTCACACTGTCAGGTATTGTTATACTCGTCAGACTACTACAACCGTTGAATGCATGGTTGCTTATACTCGTCACGCTGTCAGGAATAATCAAGTCTGTAACAAGCTTTCCATCCACCTCAAGTTGGTAGGTGAAATTAAAAGGCCAAGGAGCCCAGTGAATGTGACACCATTGCTCGATAGTCCCCTTATATTTTATTAGGAGGGACTGATTTAACAATGCATTCTCCCCAATATAGCTAACAGTATCTGGGATCACGACACTGTCATTTTTCATATATGAGATCAATCCAAAGGGTAGATACACAATCCCTTTCATGAAGACCTTGTATCTTTTTTCCTCAAACTTGGGGCCTTCATCCTTGTCCCAACCGAGGCTATTTACTTCCTTGACCTCTTGAAGATACTCATCCAGGATCTGGGTATCATTTAAAACATAATCCTTCCACTCTATTACATTGGAGTATGGAAGTTTGTATCTGTTTTTATAGAGGAGTCCCCAATTATACTCCTCAAGGTTTTGATGTTTTGCCCTGTTCATTACAGAGAGAGCAGTGGTTCTGTTAATTGTCTCCATCTTTTGGATCTTGGCTTTTTCTTTGTCAAACTCCTTCATACCCGGCGTCCTCCTTAACAAACACTTACGTCCGACATAACGCAAGAGAGGTTTTACGGAACCCATACGTACTCACCTCTACAAGTACGCACGGGTTAGAGACGAATCACATGATAGGGTCGTATCAAGTCCTTAAACTCTTCCGACTCTATCATTTCAATAAACCCCTCACTCATCTCCTCTATGAGAGGTTTACCCGTTCGTCCGATAATCTCCGCAGTAGCCGAACGGTCTTCACCACTGCGGATAGCCTCACGCACACGCTCTCGGCATAATTCAGAGTCGCGTGAGGCTGTTTCGAGAATTACGAAGATTGGTTCGTAGCCATAGGCCAAAACCATCTCGAGCTCATCCCGAATACCCTGAAGCCAAAGGTGAGTTTCGCTGAGGTAGATGCCTCGCTCACCGAAAGACATCTCCCTACGGAGGAAGTGATGACACAGATCAAACACCTCCGCGTTCCTTGTTTGATCTGAGACTGAACCAGTACAAATCCGTCGAATCGCGTCTGGTTCAATCATTACAGAATTCACGAAGCGGGTCTCATGGAGGTAATTCTTCCCTGCCCCGCTAATACCAACAGGGAAGACAACTATGCGAGTTGCTGGGACAAATGCCGTATCCCATCCGTAGGAACGGAGAGGGTTCTCTGTATGTCCCATGTAGTGAATCACCCACGTAAGTCCACTACTTAACTCACTGAGCTTGTATCGAATTTGGGTTACCTCAAACCCATTTCGACGCTGTTTTTGAATCCACAGCTGGATATCTTTCGGGTGTTTCATGATACCTCCTTCATGCCCAAAAATTCAGTATATACAAAGGGGCAATCAATCTCTTTATATATACTTCAATAATGAGAATTTTAAGTATATTTTTGATCCATGGTATTTTTGACGAAAAAAAAGTACCCCTCAAAAGAGGGATAACTTTCTAAACATTACGCAGACCAAAGTGCGAAATCGTTGTCCATTCCACATTGCCCACGTTCGAAATACGTACACTCACCTGATTGCCCACGTACGCACGTAGAACAATCACGCGACGTATTCCTGTCTGCCTCATCGTATGCAAACTCGTCCTCATCGTTAAAGTCGACATTAGAAAAGTTTACGCCATGACTATCCAAATCACGATTATCAATATACATATGTACACCTCACAATAACGTATCTGACTCTATACGAACGTAAGTCAGATTGTCAGTATTAATTACACCGAAGTACCCCAAATCAGGTTGACTAGGATAATGTTGATAAGGTGGGGATACAGAATAGTCTTTACCAATTACCTCACCATTATTATTCTTATGTGGGAACTCTACCGGCGAATGTATATCCCCAAAAATACCCAACGTATAATCCCCAATAGGTTCTTGACATAAGCCCAAAGAGACGTGACCAAGTGCAACATCACAGTCCGTAAATTCAATTTTATCCAAAGGTTGCCAGTTCTTGAAATGAAACGTACGTCCCCCAAGTTCGAGATGTTCATCATGCATGTACGTAAAGTTTGGTCCGTTAAACATGCTTATGAACGTATCATTTACATCGATGGTCTCAACTTTCGCGTCCATGTCATGTTGCCCAAGTATATAGAACGTATTAAACTGCGTTGTTAATATTTCTATAAAACGTCGGCATGTATGTACGACGCGAGGTGAGGACCGAGGTTTATTGATTATGTCACCCAAAAGAAACAAATTGCTTATATTCTCACGTTTACCATACTTAACTAAACCTTGAGCAAACGTCAGGCATTGATTGAGACGATAGTCTTCGATATTGCCTGTAAGATCAAGCTTATCATAGTCCTCACGTGAGGGATTAAAGTAACGGTAGTCATCAATATGAACATCCGCAATACAACATATTTTCACGATGTGCTCCTGTCATAATACGTAGAGTAAGTTCTTAATATTTTCTCAGCTGATAATTCGGTAAAGTACTCGCAATGATTAACCGATTGAAATACACGTACCTTAGATGGATCCACAAGATGTACACGCATGAATATCGCAAGATCACGTGCAAACACTTCCATATCCTCATTATCTTTGACGATTATATGGAATTCGTAATCCTTGAAGTAGAGATGAAAGTACCCCCAGTGATTAGTTCCATCCCCACCTTGTCTCAGGAAATCGAAGAAGTATCGGTCTAAGCGACCTTCCATTTTTATATACAGTGGCTCAGTATTCCCCTCGAGCTCATACCTGCATATTCCATCAAAGACATACCCTAGTTCCGATTTCATATAGTTCGATACACCACCAGGCCCGTAATATAGCATTGGATTAAACCAAGCAGCAAAGACATCCTTAGAGAGAATGCGTTGGTAGTCCTGTTGAAGACAATAAGTCATCTTACCACCACCAAAGTCAGATGAGAATACGAAGCGAACCTTTTGATTCTTTGCCTTGTTTTGCAACTCGTATAGATTCACGGACGGATCAAACTCAATGGGCTCGAGTGCGTTGTTTTTAAAGCGAATTGTGCGTGTAGCGATCCAGGCGCGTTCATGCTGTTGCTCCTCAGGGGATTTTTCACGCTCCTCACTTAAGAGAATTATGGTTATATCTCCGTAGCAATCACAAATGTAGCAACGGCAAACATGGACGAACCAGGAGTTCAGCTGTAGTTTATTCGCGAGTTCCATCATATACACGAATTCATTCGACCCGTTTTTTTTGGCTTCGCACCCCTGTAGATAACAAGCATGCACGTGATTCTCAAATTCCTTCTCATTGAATGTGCACATATTGAAGTGTTCATTAAGATGCCGATATTGTCTTTCATCAGCCCCTGAATGATCAAACTTGATGACTATTGGGGAATGTTCCTCATCAGTAATATAATGGTCAATGAAATCACGAAAGAATATCATATCCGTAAAGACTGGTATGGCATATCCAATATCACGTAAAGTCTTTTCAAGTATTGCCTTAATATTCGGACGATAATCCAATGTAATATCAAAGATTGCAATGATATTCATATCATTTTGAGGATACAGTTTGTGTAAACGTAAAAACGTAATCATATCTTTCGTTACTGTTGCCAAGACTACACGTTTAGATTTGAGATAATCAATAGGCTTCCATAGCTCAGGGATATCCATTGTACACCAATTAGTACAATTTGACTCCATAGGGTTCCAGGGAACAGGTGTTTGAGAGGACATTTCCTGTGGCTGTAATTCATTCATAAGATTGCTCCTCTTCATCCATTGGGTCACTTTTCCACTTAAACGCATACGGTATCTGTTGTTCAGAAAAACCAAGACTTTGTTTTTCTTTCTGATTTTTCTTGATAAGCTGTAGAATATCAGTCGTAGTGAGCCCATATGGAGATAAGTATTGATTGCGAACTATGTAATACCCTGATTTAGGGTTCCATTTAAAATACTTCTTCAGATATTCCAATTCAATGTAAGCTCTGAAATCCTTATCCCCATAATCATCCTGTGTCAATAAAGCAAGAATACCAAGAATAGTAATATCATGTCTCTGGATCCGATATTTTTCTTGTTTCTTCTTTCGCTTATTCCCCTCGTTTTTCACAGATAACCCCGGATATTCAAGTAAACCTCGCATGCGCCCTGGTTTCGAAAACACGAGAACACCATTGATCAAAATAAAGAACCTTCCGTAATCAGCACTAAAATCTAGACAATTCAGAGATGGATCTCCTTCGATAATGACCATTTGTTTCTGAAGATTATGGATGTTTTCGAACGACAAGTCATATGGTCTGTATTCAACTCTTTTTTGACTAAGATCACTAAAATTAAATCGGCTAACATACGGCTCGTCATACGACATTGTGTGCCTGTCATTTGGATCATACAATACTCGCTTATCAAGAGTCGGATCCATCATATGATCCAGTTTTTCCAACAAATTCATCATTTCTTACTCCCTACCCTGCAAGTAGCTTATTAGCAATATCTACAGGATATATTTTTGATGGATTATCACGTATATGAAGACTCTGTTTATTTTGAGCCTTCTCCTCATCATCCTCCATTCCTGGTATTAAATGTTCATCCCATCGCTTTACCTTGTCAAAATACGATGGAATACCCAATGGCTTTGTTGCAGTTTCAATACCACGTACGTGACGATTTACCTTAAATTTTACAGTACGTATATACGGACTCAAAAACTCAGGATAATCACAAATATAATGTGGTTTCGCACGTGGCCCACCTGTTGGGTTCTTAATGAACTCGCCGATAGGATCCACTAACCCTTTATCAGGATTATCCGTTATCTCATCCTCAAGTATTGTAATATCAGGCTCAGTCAAATATGTAAAGACATAATCCACAGAACCTTTTGGACCTGAGATCTTACCTTCCATTGTCTCAACATCAAGAGAATACGACATATGCTCACATGAATTGTACAAAATATCCAAGTCATATTTAAAGTCGATGCCATACTTCTCGAAAATGTACTTGCGGAAGTAGTTGCGATAACATATGTCGGCTTCAAACAAGTCACGTATAGGCAAGTTATTCTGATTTGAGTCATGTATAACGCTTTCAGCACTAACGTCAATATCCAACGCACGTATGTTCATAATAGACAATTCAAAGCCCTCGTTCGCAACAACAGACGCATTTCCCTGATTACCATAATTAACGGCCGTCGTAAATGCGTCGTCTTTGTCTCCATGTAAACGATCCCCTAAGAACGTTTCAATTTCACCCGTTTGCTGTAAATAATGAAGTTTGTGCTGACGTAAACGGTCAACTTCCCTCCACGTACCAAACATAGCACGCTTCATCTCTGTCACACGTTCCGTAGTTACACCCGCACGTGCAGCTAACCCTGCATCTCCTTGCCCATATATCGATGAAATCATACATGTTTTGGCAATCCCTCGATATTTAGCTTTAAAGTCGGGGTCGTTAACGTGATCAGGCCACGTAATCTTCGCAAGCTCCATATACGCATCTTTGCCTGAGTTGTATATATCCATAAATACAGGATCATGGGATATATAACAAATTGAACGTGGCTCCATTTGTGATACGTCGAAATACGTTTTTATACGTCCTGGCTCTACGATAAGGCACTTCATTGTGTCGCTGTGTGGCAAGAACGTATGGTAGCCTGACGTACATCGCTTTGTTGCCAACGTATTCATCGCGAACGTTGGCACATACGTATCTTTCGGACCATTATCAGAAAAATAGCCTGAATGTACACCTGGATAAAAGATCTTATGTTTACCGTTAAGTATGTTTTTCAGGTACGTATTCAGCTCTTTACTTGCTACTGACGCAAAATCCGTAAGAAAGCCAAGTTTTGCAAGAAGTTGGTACGTATCATCAGGAAGTTCAGTCGTCATATTGTTACGAGGTTCATCAAATAAATACTGAAAATATTCCTCAGCAAAAGTAACCCCGTCGCTAATAAACTCCTTTTTCCATACGGCTGGCTCACGTTTCATAATAGACACACGTCCACCTTCTTCGCGTGAGTAGTAACTTCCTATTTCTACTTCAGGCATAAACAAGTCTAATGCATCTGACTGGTTCAGTAAGTCTATTTTACTTTCAAAGACGGTTAGTAGTTCACGTATCTTTTCAGGTGTACGTTCGACATTGTTCGCCTTGATGTATTGCCACGTAGAGTACATAACAAGATAGTTATCCCTATATTCGTGTTTCAACATAGCACCGAAGATCTCAGGAAATTGATCGTTCGAGCTGTACTTACATACTTTCTCAAAATACAGCTTATCTCGTCCTTCATAGATTGTACCAACGAACGGGTCCTCTGTTACACGTATATGTTCATCAAATCTTGTAATTTCTTCAGCACACGCACGTAAACGCAAATAACGATATGCGGATATTTCAGGATGTGTAATGCCGTCAAACTCCTCTGCAACAGCTTTAGGCACAATAGTAGATAGATCGAACTGTAAATAGTAATCATCATCTAAATCCCGTAAATCATAAACCTGAGCAAGAGTGGATACCTGTTTCTTGGGTTCAAATATGGTCACCTCATTATGCACTTCCTCCAATAACCATCTCAAGTTATTTTCAGGTATGTCTTCCGCAACACCATGAGTCGTTACACCCAAATCTATACTCACTTTCTTAAAACGTGAACATAACGTATCATATAACGTAACCGTCACATCTTTCTTGCCCCTCTTCGTTTGCGCCTCAATTTTCGTCCCGTACTTTTTATACCATGCACGTGCAACATCGATTGCGATCCATGCGTCTTCCATACGTATATACTTTTGTAAAGGCGACCACATATACGTTAAACCTGCGTTCTTAATATACTCTTTTAACGCAATATAAACGTCAGCCACTATAAATCGATTAAACGACTCCACAAGTTCAGACAAATGTATCATAGTCTGTATAAACTTACCGATAGGTTCAGCTGTCTTTTTCTTACGTGTATACGAATCAAGCCCCTGTGACATAGCTTCTTCGTCTAAAACAGAAGAAACCTCATCACTTACGTCATATCCGAACATGTCATTCAAGAACGTACTCGGAATATTCCAGTCAGGCTTTTTCGGACACAGTCTTCCTAACAGTATCTTTGTGATCTTCATTGGATCAGCTTGGCATACCTCAGGATATTCGGCTATAATACGTAAAGTCTGTTTAGGTATCTCGATTGTACACCACTTATTCTGCTTCATATACGAACGTAGGAAGATCTTATTCAATAAAATCTCGTAGTTACTACATATGTTTTGGCAATATTTCGCATACTTTGTGGCTTTCTCAACATCTACCTTGATCCCTGACATTTTTAATTCCATGCCCAGATATTTATTGAACAAGAACACAGGATAACAGTTAGAACCGTAAGCGGGGAATAACTTCTCTGCCAATTTCACACCATAAAAGGCATCATAGCAGCAATATACACCCAGTTTTTCAGGATCACAAGCATACCAATCAGAATACTCATCCCAATAGTTGCTAAGAAGGTTAAAGAGATGTCCATTGTTATTTTTTACATCCTGTACGTAAAATTCGCATGCATCAATATACGTTTGTGGCAATTTCTCTTTCGGATCCAACACCTGTCTTACGTTATCCTCTTGATCTAAACAGAAGTACAACGCGGACTTAAATGAAGCAAACGTAGGATGCTGCGCACGTATGGCTTTTATGTATGCCTGTTCAGTACTCAACGTATCATTCCATGATGGTGCATGTAGGTAATACTGTACGTTATACTTAAGTGAGTGTTTTTGATCGTCAGCTGTTGTAAGGGCGTACGCATCCTGAATGTAGTAGAAACGTTGGTACATTCTGTACAGAACCATCATTTCAAACGCACAGTTATACGCCCATACGTTTGCAGCATGCGTATCCATATATTGTTTGAACTTAATCATGAATTGTGACGCAAAGAACATACTGTCAGGTGTTTGTTTGGACTCATCGTAATCGAAATCCTTACGAAAATCAAAGAAATATGCGGTATCTTTAAGTGATAACGCAAATCCTGAAATCCTAAAATCCTCATCTTCAGGAAATCCAGCTGTCTCAAAGTCCAATCCTACCCACGTAGTTTTATCGGGCATAAATACTGTCTCAATTATACGTGTGCCTTCCTTCAGCCCAACGCAAATCGTCTCAGGCAAGAACGTATGTCCACCTTCCACCCCATCAGACAAGAAGTATGTGTATTTTGAATCCACCAATACATCCTCATCTACGGAAGGTTTGGTTCCAAATACGAGTACGTTCTTGCCTATATGGATTGACGGTAGGGCTGTAAATGAGGCATATGTAAACTTACGTAAACCTATGTGTATTTTTAATGCCCGATGTAATTCCAATAGTTTATCATATATTTTACGCCCATACGCAAGGAATACGTTATTCTCAGACGTTTGTATTAAATTAAAAAACGTATCCTCATCTATCAACTCAATTGTACCCTCAGGAAGAGTTGAATAATGATTTTTAATTCCTCGATGTAAACCTTGTTTATCTTTTACAATATAGCGCATGTTATAATCCTTTAGAAAAGTTGTGAGCAAATGTCATTATACTCTTGCCATATTTTGGTATTATGTAAGGGCTTACGTAATGCCTCACATATGCCTTTGTAATACCACCCCTGATCCACTTTACCTCGGTTGAACTTGGTCCAAACTATATCACCTTTCGTGTTAACTTCTTTGAGTAATGAACGTACGTTAGATAATTTATCAGCTAAGCAAATCATCTGTACGTCATGACTTTCTTTAGGTAATTGTGAGATCGTATGCAATTTACGTTGCTCCCACGTTTTTGTTTTATCTTCAGACTCAGCTTGTACTAACTGCAATACGTACGGTCCGAATAAGTTCTTGATCTGTGCTGACGTAGTAGACGTATCCTCAAGTGTGTCATGAAGTAAGCCCGCAATTTGCACCAACTCAGGTTCACCATTCTCACGTAATATACGTGCCACCTCAAGTGGGTGCACAATATACGGCTCACCTGTTGACTTACGTTGTTGCCCTTTATGAGCTTCGGTAGCAAATTTTTCTGCTTTTATATATAAATCTGTCATATATCCCCCGAAAAAAGAAAGGGGCTGAATAACTCAACCCCTTAATTAAATACTCTTGAATCCCTCAACAAAAGAAAAATAATTTTCAAACCCTGTATCTAAAAAGTTATCAAAACAATAATACGTGAATTGCCCAGGCTCATATGTGAAATGTTCAGGATCAATAGCCTGTTTCACAAGATCCTCAGTATCATGTTTGTAAGTCTCTGTTGATCCGGGAACGGTGCCTTCAAGCATATTCATAGCATAATACGCATCATGAAGTAATTGATAATCTATTAAAGTAGTATCGCCATTCATAAAACGTGCAATAGCCTCTGGTCGCTTAATGTTACGATGCGACCATACGCATGCGTTATTGTGCGATTTATGCATTAATTCTTCCAAGATTCCATATTGGAATCTTAAAAGTTTACATGGTTTTCCATACAGTTTCTCAGAAGCATCATTGATTTTCGTATTGATCTCTTCGAATTCTTCTGTGAGATTATAGTAGTTTGACCAGTTATACGTTGAAAGAAAGTCCACCCCAGGGAGTTGAAAGTTTGCCCAATCTTTATCAGCCGTTAATAAAACAGCATTATTCGACTCATCCTGTTTATACAATTCTGATATCTGACAGGATGCAAAGAATGCAAGATCATCCGCTTCGTACCCTTGTTTGATTAATGAGTGAAATCCGTATTTACTCATATCCTTAATAAACTTACTTTTAACATAACTCGTTGTCTCAAAATTTGCTTGATCTAACCGTATTTTTCTTTGTTGTTCAATTATCTCTATAAGACGTAGTGGGGACGCGGTAGCTTTTTCAGCTTCAAGTGCGTCGTACTCCTCATCTGTTCCTACCCATCTATCCGCCTTATAAGCCTGTAATGTTTTGAGCTTGTGATATGGCGATTTATCCCATATGTATAAGGGATACATACAATCGCCCTCGTACTTTAGCTTCATAAAAGACTGCAATACTGACGAGAAAAGTTCGTGACGTGGAATTGGTTCCTTATCATACTTACTCGCCAATATTGCTTTATTACGAAACAAAATGTAGTTTGCGTCAATCAAGCCCCATTTGTACGCATATTGATGCATTATGTATTACTCGTAGGCATTTGAAATCCTGGAGTAAAAGATGTCTGTTGTGCCTGTATTGGTTGTTGTGGCGTAAACGTTGTGCTCTGTTCCCATGGCGGTACCTCTGAACCCAATGGCATGGACTGCGACTGTTGCTGTTGTTGTACAGGCTGTGCCGATTGTGTTGTGGAAGTATTCTGATATTGTGAAGCATACCCTACGTTAATTGTGTTTGTTGTAGTAGTTTTAGGCTGTTCCAATGATGTATATGGAGGTGTCTGTAATGTAGATACCCCATAAGTTTGTTTCTGTGCTTCCATAGCGTCATCAATGTAGCTTTGTATTCGATTCGTCAAAGATACATAATAATCAGCATTGAAGGTAGTCACGTCGGCCATTTGTGCGTACAAATCAGTACACTTAGCAATATCGGCTTCCGTAATATCAAACGGAGCTACATCCATAAATTGGACATTATTAGAATAACCTTTAACTCCTCCCGGAGGATTCAGTACGGTATTGACTGACATTACCCCAGTAAATGTACCAGGAGTATGCCCCATGAACTTAGCTGTCCATGCACCATTGTCTCGCATAGCATCAGTTCGCATTCTCATTGCATTGGTCCATGTAGACAAGAAACCTGTACTTATATGTTTACATAGTTTAACAGTCGGCTCAGTAATAATCGACTTGCCCTGAAGGTCAGTTGCTGAAAGGATTTTTGCCCAAAAGAGAATAACCTGACTTCGGAACTTAACCCCTAGTTTTGTCGGCGTCTGATCCTGTTTAATGACACCCGACTTCAACAATGACTCGTAATTTCTCAATACATCAACCAACTTATTCATAATTCCCATCTGTTCAGGTGAAAGTTTCAACAGATTGGAAACAAAGTTGGATTTTGTCGGGTCGGCAGTAGGAATTACCGTATTGGTATAATCCACCCAAGGTTTGCCCTCTTGCGTAACCTTTGGTGTACCATCAGGATTGTAAACAGGAGTTGACTCGAATAACTCATAGCCATAAGAAATAATTCGATACGGCTTACCTAATTCATCAGTTATCGGTCGTAATGTTACTGTACCCTGATTTTTCTGTGCGCACATATTAAATAACAGTGCGTCATTCTTGCCACTAGATGCAGTCGTCATTGCGTCTACCTTTTGCTGCATCTGATTAAAATAACCCATTACATTTTCATCCATAAGCTTAAATCTCCAAAATATAAAAAATATAAACCAAAATAAAGAAAAAAATTAATCTTCCAAGTCCACTACTTCCGTCGATGTCTCTTGCGTTTGATTCTCAAGAGGGTGTTTCAGTGGACTTGTCATGAGATCACCCTTTGAAAACAAACAACCAAATACGTAGTCCTCAATTTCCTTACGTATTTCATCAGGACAGGCATTAACAAACTCAGCTAAGTCTTTGTGACGTATACTGTACAAAAACATAATGAGTCGTTTAATGTCATTGTTCATTGCCGTACCGAAGAGACCACGATACGGCATACTATCACGAATGAGACGTTGCTCTGTAAAGTCAACAAACTCGGGACGTATTGTTAAAGTCATATCGAGTTTATGATCGTACGGATCAACATTCTCATCCTGTAGCACTTTAAAAATGTAGTACTGATCATTATTGTAGTACTGATAGGCACCATAGTTGTTAAACTCAACGTATATACCTTCAGGTACACGTTTCATGTCATAATATTCAAACGTATACATAGGTGTATTCGTAGCATTTAGTAGCAACATATTGAACTCAAAATCGTTTATTAATGACATTATTTTTGCACTCCAAACTTTCCTATCAAAGTCTCCATATCTAATTTTTGGTCAGCACTTACATCTTCTTTAATACGGTAGAACAATAAATCTTCCTCACTACCCACCAAAGCACGTTTATATGTTTTGATAGAATACACACGATTATCGTTAAACCCATAATATTGTGACAATGTGTCTATAATGAATTTCAGACAATTGTCGAGGTCTTTTCGTCCAAGTGAGGTGTGTAAGTAAAAACCTAACTCGAGCGATAATTTCACCTTATCAGGTACTGTAGCCCCCACGTCGACTTTACTCATTTGTGAGAATGCGTGCTCACGTATCGCAACACATTCGGGATTCATACATTTCCTACGATGTGCCAATATATACATCGAATTTACTGATGGAAAGTATTTTACCTTAAATACGCCTTGTACATCATACATTGGGAACTACACTCCATATAATAACAAAATTATTCCGTTTTGTCAAGTACTTTTTCTTCTTTCAGTACTTTTTTCTTCTTTTTCGATTTGATTGGAACCTGTTCGTTTTGCAAGGCTCTTTTGTTTTCTTCGATCATTTCCTCGATTGTATCAACTTGCTTTATCGGCGATGCAAAAACCTGTTCCGCTTCCTCAACCTTATTTAGAATAGCCTTTCCATCTTTATCAATTCCGCCAAATACTAATTTTTCTGTCTGAACTTCATTTCCGCCATTCTCAGATGGTATCTGTGTATGCCTATAAGTATCTTCCTCGTAGCGCTCACCCGCCCCCAAAACAGCATTGTTGTCTAAATCCACCATATGAGTACTATAATAAGCTCGTAAACGTGTATCAGCAGCCTTGTCAAGATCACCGTTGTAAGCTTCCTTGTCGTTCTCTAGTGCCTGATTAGTATAAGCTCGCCCAATACGTATGGAAGCATCTAGATCTTCTTTCTCATCATTATCTTTTGCTGCCTGTGCGTTTTTCTTTTTAGCTATTTTTTCTCGAAAACGTTTTACCACAGGCTTAACCTTTGACTCATCTACGGGTGGGAACTCAACCTTACCATACTTCTCAAAGTCATGTCTCTTTTTGTCGAAGATTTTCTCTAGTTTCAGTTCATTGGTGTCTTTTTTAACCGCAAGTAACATGATAAAAATATAAGCCACTACAATCAAAAAGAAATTAACCATACTCAACATAAATTACTCCTTAGTTTTTTGTGCATTTGTTATTGCTATTTGAAAAGCTTCCTTGGTTTCAAACAATTCGCTTCCATTCCCATAAAAGACCACGTTATAGCGAAGCATTTCACGTACGAGCGACGAACTAACGTACGCTATACTTGGGTCAGACATAATATATAACGTTTGTACGTACCCATTAAGCCTACGATTAATATGTTCGAGATTTTGTTCATAACTCAAATCTGACACATCACGTAAGCCACGTATAAGCGCTTCAGCACCTACTTCAGCACAATATTGCATGGTCGTACGATTAGGTGCAAGCGTACGTACGAACAACTTTTCCCTATGTGGCATATCCCCTTCTAACGACGCAAAAATAATATCCATGCGAACGTCCGTGCTAAACATAGGTGCTAACTTTCCAGGATTAGACGCAACAAGAATATGCACTTCATCAAACACATCCAACGTCATGACTTTACGTATAATCTCCGTATGCCCCTTTGTAAACGGATCAAATGTACCTGGAAATACCGCTATCTTATTTTTACATTCTCTATCGGTAGACACATCGCTTGGCATGGTCCCTCCTTGTTATTTTTCTTTAGACTGCTTCTCCCAAAACTCAATAAGATATGGATACTCGTAGCTAAAATTCGTTTCAAGCCATTTTATAGTATCGAAATCATATTCCCTAAAACTTACTCTGTTTCTATCACGTACGTTTTCATTACTTAACCCACGTCCAGCCGCAGCACTTGATGCAAAGTTTGACGCACGTTTTCGCACCTCTATGGATGAAACGTCAGTGTTACGTATGGTTTCTTTAAAAGGTTCGAAACCTAAGTACACACTACGTATCCATCCAAAGTTGGTGCGTACCCATCCATCCGTTTGTAAACCTAACGTCATTACCAACGTATTTTGTGTTAGAATATGTAGCTTCAACGATTGTACATTTGGTTCGGAATATGTCACGGATTTACGTGGTAACACATACATTTCCTCACATAGGCTTACGTATGCGCTTATCCATAGTAAAAACGTAGAGATTAATGCCATTTTATATAATCTTTTCATATTTACCTCTATTTCGCTTTAAGAAGGGGTATGTTATTTAGATCTACTTCTTTATTAGAATCTGCACAGCCTGAACCGGGAAGTGTTACGGGGTCAAGACAGTTTTTGAGCCATTCGTAAAGATCGCGACTGATTTCCTCAAATCTCCCATTCTTGTCCATAAGATAATGTGTGCTAGCCAACATACCACCGCGGTACTTCGGCACATTGATAACCCCAATATGATTCTGTCCACCCTTAAAAGGAGGGAAGGAAATTGTAATCATATTATCCACAATTTGCTGCTTTCGGCTACTCTCATTACCCGACTCTAGAGGAAGTATTTCTTCACTGTAATAATTGGGTTTAGGCTGACATGCTACAAAGACCCATTTCCCTGGTCGGTCACTGAGGGCCTTGAGCTGATTGTATGTCGTTTCACCCTTTTGATACATTTCTTCCTCAGAAGCAAAGTTACTGTCATAATCAGCAATAAACACATCGTACTCATCATAATACCCCTTTGATTTAATAAATGAGATCCAGTTAGTACAAGATATCTGATCAGGCGTGAAATACTGTATCAAGAGGTTATCAAGCCACTTCATCTCAGGGTCATTCATAGCTTGAGTATATACGGTTCTGAAGGTAGTCGCAACACGCGTCATGGACATACGATATTGCTGGGCCAAAATACGTGTGACAAAATGGAATTCGTTCATATCCCCGAGAGCAAGATACAAGACTTTTTTGCCCTGTTTACAGAACTCACAGGCCTCCTGGATTAAGAACAGTGATTTACCAGATCCTGGCTTACCACTTACCATAGTTAATGTACGATCAATGTATCCACCGAGAGGTGAACAGTAATTAATCATATTCATGGATGACTTCAATGCATTACCTGTCACTTCCTCTTCAAGCTTCGCAATATCGATCTCAGTAAACTTTGACTCTCTGTATATACGTTTATCCACGTCTTGTATGTTATCAACGTTAAATCCCTGAATTGCACGTACAAAGTCAATAGGTGAACTGAAGTTTTCACGTTTGCATTTATTTATAGCCTCATTCGTGATTACGTTAGATAATGCATTACGTACAGCATGCAATTCATCTTCAGTGTAGTTCTGCATCTTCTGAAACGCCTGATCCATAACCTGTATCATATCAGACGTATAAGATAAGCTAATCAAGTCATTCTGAAAAGTGGTCTCAGTGTAATTCCCCTGTGAGATAATATCATATTTATCATCAATTAACTTCAATAATTTCTCGAATTCAGTATATCCAAAGTATTTCGACTTCAGATATTCCATATTCGATTTAGCTATTGAAGCTACACTTGGATTAAAACAAGAAATTATCAAATCTACTTCTTGCATTTTAAACTCCTAAAAAGATACACAAATTTGCAATGGTTTAGTCGCATCAATCAGTTTGCAAGGTCTTGTCGTACAAACTTTATCAAAATTAACCCGAATTCCACTATCAAGACAATTCTTTATTCTTCGTCTAAACTCCTCTAATCCATATTGCATTAGAAGCTCTTCTGAATCGGCCCCTGATGACGGTATTATGTCACTTTTAATTCCTTCACCCCGTAATTTTTTAACCACGTCATTCGATAATTTGGTCTCATCCATCATTGAATACACCTTACCGAATAAGCCCAAATGTTGTAATAACTGTATTTGATATGGAGTAGGAACCTTGCCTAAAAGCGCGACTACATTTACAGCGTCTCCTACTACTATCTTCAATGCGATTGCTGTTAAAGCACCCTCAACCAAAATAGTTGTGCTTTTCTTCCCCCATTCAACATGCCCGTTAAAGTTGGGTACGATATAAACAGGTTTTTTATCTATCGGTGGATTAAAGTACTTCGACCCCGTCGGACTAAGGTTTACATCTATATACCTGAATTGGTAGTAATACGGCCTCTGATGTAAATCAAAATAAGGAATGATTATTTTGGGAGCCTTAAACTTTAGTCTACAAAAATTCTGACGCACATCATAGAATTTATTCCGATTATGTATATAGACACCACCTGCATTCGCATTAGACACAAATTCAGCACCATCGTACGCACGTGTGTCTATCCTACATAACTCAAACTCCTCTTCATCAGGTCCGGATAAAAGCACGTCTAGATCTACTTCTCTACTTAATTCAGCTAATTTGTCCTTAAAAACAGCCTCACATCGAAAACATTTACCCCACGTACAGTCCTTATTTATACTGAGGTTCTTTTTATCATAACGTAAGTTGCCTCGTCGTTCATTACGTTCTTTACATCGTGGGCAAACGCAACGAACGAACTCACCACTGTCTACTACGTCTTCCGAACGTATTAAGTCCTGTAACTCACCTTTCTCACATTCAATTACTTCAAAACCGTCTGTCTTGTTCCATTGCATGTTCTGCCCTTATTACATCCTTTACAAGTGTACGTCTATCAACATGTTTCTTGTATGGATAGATTTCTTGTTCAATATAGTTATAAAAATCAACAATAGACGCAGGTTGATGTGGTTTGACCTGTTTACGTGTTGCATATTTCATTTCTTCACACTCATTCGGAAATGAACTCAACATCAAATAAACCATGTCTGACGTTAAATATCCTGGATATCGTAAGTCGTCCATCATGACTCTAAACTTACCACCATTGACTATTGTGCCTGTCAAGTCAAAATTATCTACGTCGTTATATATACAAAAATCAGGCTCAAATGAATCCAACGTTGTGCGTACACGTAAAAAGAGCACACGTTTGGCTTCTATTACTGTGATAAGGTTCCATAGCCCACGTGCCTCTAACGTTACGCCTACGTCAAATAATATTTCTTCGTTCAAAACCACGGCTGGTGTCATAACCAACGTAAACTTATAATTGTTATTACGTAAATACGACGCAAGTGCATAATTCTGTTCAGTCGTGGGTAGCGTGTACATGATGAAGCGTACGTCCTTATACTTAGCTAACATCATTTTATTCGCTTCAATGGTATCCACGTAGTCGTTTAGGCACGCACGTAGACCATCATGATACAAAATTACATCTAACATTAAAATCACCTTTCAAAAAGAATGAGGGGTTTGCTTCTTACCTCAATCGGACAGGCCGAGAGCGACCGTGAAACCCCTCGAAAAACGTGGAGCATTAAAGGAGGTGTAGGCTTTTTACGGAAACCTACAAAACCGTATTAAGAGGAATAAATGACTTAATATTAAACCAATTCCTCGATCGGTGAGTTGTTTAACCCATCTACGTATAATCGATCGTAAATGAGTGAACACCACTGAAGGAGTTTTTGAATTGATTTTGTATCAGAAAAAGTCATAATCATACCAATATCTTTAACTCGTTCCTCAATCGGTTTTTTACCAGTTGGATCTGACTCCAACTTCACCAAAACGAGACCAGGGACGTCACTAAAATTAAGCTGCGTTACAGCCACGTCAGGCGAACTCATGTCTACCCCTACGACTGCGATTTTGCCTGTATTTGGGTCACGTCCCTCTTCCATCTTTGCGATTACAGCATCATTAAATCGCTGTAAAGCGGTTTTTTGTACTGTTGAGGCCCCCTGAGCGAGTTCTGCCTCATTCTTTACTACTTCGTCTTCCATTTCAGAATACTCCTGTTTCTTTTCCTTGTACAACGTTCATGATGTCGTCCACACTAGGCATACGTACGATACTCGGTGATACGCCCAATGGTTTGAAATACGGCTGCGAATTTACTACATTTTTTGCACAAATATTTTTATTGCAATTATATCCAAAGTGTTCGGGTTTTGTTTCGCCCCAAATAACTGTGATGTCTGCACCTACGCCTGTTGTCATGTGTTGTAATGACGAATCTGTACATATAATTTTATCAGCATACTTTGCCAATACGTGATATACTAGATACGGCATAACCATTTTGATAGCACCTTCATAAGAAGGTTCATTTTGTAATGCGTAATGCAATATGGAACGTCCTGGGTATGCTTTCTTCAGTGCATCAATCAACTCTTGACCTTTATGAAAATTCCTGTGGATCGGTTCAACGGTGTCATTATAGCCTTGCACTGGCTGAACGGGACTCTGACCACCACAGAACTGAACAATAATGAATTTTCCGAGTTGTTTCTTTACATCTGCTACTATAGCGTCAATATTAGGGATAGGCTTCTCAATCTGATCAAGAATTGGGACATAATCCATAGCAGGCTTACTCAATTCAATACCATACTCCTGCGCCCATGCATCAAACAAATGACATTGTTTTTTGATAAACTTTTGATTGGAGTAGGGCTCTCTCCAAAGCACATCACACTCATCGTCAAGTACTAATTCTTGATATAACGATCCTTGTCCCATAGGGAATGCATCCGTGACCACGGAACATGCTTTGAATATATCTACATACGGTGAAACTACGTACAACTCTTCGTAGTATTTCGCTAAGTCGGGCAAGATTGAAGTAAGCATAACATTCTTGCCAACACCACCCTCTACTGTAATGAGGGCACGTTTATTTCTAAGTTCTGACATTAATAACTCCTGTCATTAATATAGAGGGGCATTTCACCCCTCTCATTGTTAATCTCGGCAAACATACCAATCTCGACTTATAGGCGTAATTGAGATAGGTGCTGTAAGATCTACTGAAGTTAAGTCTTCTTCGATTACCATTTTCATATTGTTGATTCGTAGAAGGTTCTTGTCGCCATCCTTTCTAAATCCCCAATCGATAGTCTCCATTACACTGTTTGTGTCTGCAATTTTAAAAATCATTTATCTTCACCTTTCTTTTTCTTTACAACTTTAATTTTTTGTTTACCTTCTGAAGATACCACTTTCTTTTCCGATGCTTTCTTAACAAGATCGGGTTTACCTTCGTCTGTGATGATTTTAGATACGAGTTCATCTATAAATGCTTCGGCAGCGTCGCCATCGCCATGAACAATCACGGTAACACTACTGTCACCGTCCTCATCATCCTCATCGTCCTCATCATCTTCGTAATCCTCGTCGTCATCCTCGTCAACGTCGCCTGCAAATGGACAATCTGCGCAATCGCCATCACATATGTTGTCGTCATCTTCATCAACGTCTTCATCTTCATCGATGTCCTCATCCTCGTCAACGATTTCGAGTATGGCATCATCATCTGTGAGGTTTCGGTCAGCGTCAAATACACACTCGTCAGGATCGAATTCACAACCCTCACATGTGTCTTTACTACACATAAATCCTGCAGCAGATGTTAATTCCACACCGCTATCAAACGCTACGGTATCTTGTATGCGTGCTTGCAAAAGTTGTGCATACTGTGATAATGTGGCAATTTGAAGACTAATCAAGATACCTTCCATGGACTGTTGATGCTTCATTTTTGAGTAAATACATGATAAGTCATGGATTTTCTCCATAACCTTATCTTTTTCGTTCTTTAAATCGACTACTAAGTCAAATACTGCTTTTTCCATTTTTGTTGTCTCCTGTTAAATTTTATATTCTTTTCGGTCCTCGAACTCTTGTGCTCTACCTTTGTTCCAATTTTTAATAGCCCGATAATACCCAACGATGCGAGAATATACCTCGGTCTCTTGGTCTCTCTTGCCATCAAGTATGTCTTTACGTCGTTGTTCTAGATCGGCTAAGCGATCTGTAAGTTCTTGTTTACTTGCTACTCGCATTTGTTTGTTTCCTCCATTTCTCGTTTCTGAATAGCTTCTTTAACTTCACGAATTTGAGCATCCACTCTTGCAAGCTCCTCATCCCGACATTTAGGACAAAATTTTTGTTCACCATCCAAATATCCATGTTTGGGGCAAATAGAGAACGTTGGTGAAATCGTTAAGTATGGAAGTCTGTAATTAGTAAAAATTGTTTTTATAAGTTCAGCACACGCTTTCCAGTTGTGTATCCGTTCGCCTAAGTACGCATGAAACACAGTTCCACCTGTGTACTTTACTTGAAATTGATCTTGGATATCAAGAGCCTCGAAAATATCATCAGTAAAAGTAGCAGGTAACCAAGTGCTATTGGTATAATACGGATCTCCATTATCATTTGCTGTGATAATATCGGGGTAGTTTTTCTTGTCATGTAAAGCAAATCGATACCCAGTACCTTCAGCAGGGGTTGCCTCTAGATTAAACAATAAACCAGTCTCTTCTTGAAAATCAGATAACCTTGAATTAATGTAATCCATTAGTTCGTTTGTAAAGGCTTGCCCCCATTCATCAGTAATATCATGCTCGTCATTAGTGAAGTTTCGTATACATTCATTGCATCCATTGATACCTATTGTATTAAAGAAGGTGTCATAAGACTGAACATAAACTTTACTGTACGGATAGAATTGTCCTTCAAGTAACTCTTCAATGGTCTTCCGCTTGATTACTAGAGACTCTTTGGCCATAACCAAGAGACAATCAAGCTCTTTATAGAACCCCTCTTTATCTCCCTTGAACCTATAGCCAAGTTGTGGTAAATTAATTGTAACAACACCAGTAGAACCAGTTTTTTCAGCAGCTCCAAACAGACCACCACCTCGCTTCATTAACTCTCTTTTATCGAGTCTGAGTCGGCAGCAATTATGTGTCAAGATATTATTAGCATAGAATGTATGTCCTAACGACTCACTTTGATTATAATCGTCGGGAGAGTCAACTTCAAGATCATAAACTAATCCATCATAATCAATCAGCTCGATAGATACTATTTCATCTCTATAATTGATGTAACCACGATATGAATCGTCATTATTGCTTGGATCGAATACCAAAAGATTGTATCCTGCATTACGAATAACCTGATTCCAAGGCTTCTTTACGTATGGGGAATCCTCAATCTCATCATTATAGTAACAATGTGTATCTCCTGAAAAATTAGTCTCTAATTCTATTACTAAATTCTTTGAGGGGATATAGAAATCCGCGATCCCAGTAAAGTTGCCATTAGAATCATTAATAACAAACTGATGCTTATACTCAAGCCCCAATGCGTCCAACTCTTTTCTGAATTTAAATTCCCAGTCAGAAGCTATGGTTGTGTGCCCATTAGTTTCTTGAACATGATCCCAATAGCCTTGTGAATGGATTGGGTTATTGGCTTTCCATCGTTCACTAGACGCTTTTCGACATTTTTCGCTAACTGGATGCCCCATACTAGTTTGTGATATTTTTTTCATGCGTTCACGGTTTTGTTCATCGGTCATGGTACGCATAGGATTGCTATTTCCTTGCCATCTACCAAGTCTTTTATTTCTATCGGAACACTTTTGTCGATAAAGTTTACCTTTTTCTTCACCGAAACGCTCTTCACATGTTTTACCACGATTCTTGTTATTCCACAACTGAATAGTATTTTTCTCATATCTAACAGAGAATTTATCGCCAACTTTTAAGTCTTTTGCTTGACGAATGATCAATGATTTATCATTCTTATTTCTTTCTGCATAGATTAAGTGCGGATGATCTGGTGTTGTAATGAGAATTTTACCAGATTGAGTTGTAAACTTGTACATCTTTCCAGAATACTTGATAACTATTTTCCTCTTGATCGGATAGTATCCCCAACGTGTGAGAACTTTAATTTCATTCTCATCATAGTTATCGAATATATTCTTAATAGAGTCCTCTTCCCACTTACCATCTGGATTCAGAATTCTGATAACGGTATCAGGCATTATACACATGCTTCTTATATCACTTGGGCTTAGATCAGAATTGATGAAGTTCTGGAAATAAGGCATACCATATTTACATGTTATTTCAAATAGCTTCTTGGCATTTGATGATTCCCAATCGAAATCCTTAGTTATGGAGTAAGTACAGATTGGGTAACTGTACAATCTGCCATCTGCATCGCCCTTCTCGAACAAATCAAGAAGAACTTCATTAAACATATCCATCTCTTTCTGACAATCTTTATACTTGAAATCTACTTGTTTTCCACCGACCCAACAATATGTTTCTGCTAAATCATTAGGAACAATCCAATCTAGAGTAAAGTTACTGAAGGGTGCTTGACTATTCGCCGATATAAATTCATGTCCATTAATGTCTTGAAAGAATACTACGCCATTATCTGTTGTAGGGCACCAAACTTCTCCGTCATAAGGTATTTTCTCGACCTCAACTGGAATATTTATACGCTCAATAGATTCAAATTTCGAGGTTAAACCAAACCCCTCATCTACGCTTAATGGAACAGTAAAATTAGCCTCTTCATCTAAGAACTCATATGCTCTGTGAATTTCTCCGTTACCAGTATATACCCGATGCTCATATGATACTATTTGCTCATAATTACAGTCTTTGTTATATAATTTAATCAAGAACTCTTTATCATTAAGCTTCCGAGTTATTTTCTTAACTGAGTTAAATTCAACTTTACGAGTCTTAGGATTTACCGTATATACCACATCTCCGATCTTAACTTCAGAACACTGTTTCCAACCATCCTGTGTTAAGAGTCTTGTTGAGATCGGTACACACCCCCATCTACTACTACAATTGAGACCAAACAAAAGCGACTGAACACATTGATAAACCTCTTTGCGAGAAAGGTTATCTATTTTTATAAAAGGAGCCACATAAGTATCAACACTAGAATACGCCATGGCTCCAGAATTTTCGTTTTGTAGTAGGCCATTGTAGTTAACTAGCTGATTGAAGAGTGTGCTTAAATGCTTAGCTGGTTTTGATGTTATTTTGCCGGGCACACCACCAATACCTTCCCTGATTAAATCTAGGAAATTATGTCCAACGCAATAACATGCCAACATACTTAAGTCATGTATATGAAACTTGCAAGCTCGATGTGCATCGCCTATCTCTTTGGGATATATCTTATTCAACCAGTAGTTAGCCGTAACAGCCCCACTATTATTGAGAATCATCCCACCAAGTGAGAAACCCACAGACGCATTCTCCTTAACACGCCAATCACTTTCGTCTAGATATTTGTCAACCAAGTCTATCGGACGTATGCTACGTAACTGCTCACGATTATACCGATATTTGATGTATGCACGAGCGACGTTAGGATTGTACTTCATCAGAACTTCTTCTATCATATCCTGAATCTGTTCTACGTTCATTTTGTCTACGAGCCTATCCTCTAATTCATGAAAAACAAAGTTTCCCATCTCAGGCTCATTTGTTGCATGGCAGGCTTTATCGACGGCATCTTGTATTTTCAGACGGCTAAATTCGACTTCTCTACCATCACGTTTAATAACTGTTTTTAATTCCATAACAAATCTCTATTATTCACAAAGTATAGTCTTACGCCAGCACAAACGTAATTGCATACGTTTTACCCAAGAAGAACGTAGGCGTTTGCGCATCACGTGAGGTAACAAGATTTGCACAAACGTATGAGCAACCATCTGTACTTTCTAAATCCATGAACGAATATACGAATCCGTTTTGGTCACCCACGTTTGCTTCAACGAGTTTGCCATGCACGTAAATTGCATCTGACGTTGGCGCCACACATGTCTCGTCGTCCTCGCCTTCAATGGCACACGTGAACTGTTGACCTAAGTATAAGTCAAAGTCAGGTATAGATGTTTGTAGGCTGAATGTATCGTGTGGGTTTGAGTTACTTGTGAGTGTCAGACTTACGTTATTATCTGACATAGACATATTAGTTAATGTTAAATACGAAAAATTCATATATGCTCCTTATTTATCCTCGAGAATTTCTTTTAATGTTCGTTCTTTTACTAAATCTAGTCTACCTGTCATAACAATAGAGTTAGACCAGTACATATAAGATTCGTAATACGGTGTCTTTACGCCAATTTGAGACAATAGTTTGCTTACGTATTGTGCTGATGAGGCAATTTCAACTTTCTTATAGTCTACTTTGTCAACTTCAGCATAGATTTTATCATTAATAGCCTCTACCGTCTTCGTTTCATGTCCCTTATAGAAATACATGATAACCTGTATCACGAACGGTACACCCCAATTCAAATGTTTCATACCCAATGGCAGATGAGCTAAAGCACGTTTCATATATTCTGTCTTATACAACGCTAATTCAGGATAATATGGTTTAATACCTGTGCTTACTTGATCCTTACGTGGGGGAAACATTGCGTTCAAACGTGCCAGCCCTGTAAGGTTACGTCCGAAAATGGGTTCACCTGTTGATCGGTCAAGTACCTTAAGCTCAATAACGTCAGCCTCATATTTACTTACGTCCAATGTGTTCATGGGCTCAAGCAGGGTGACGTATGATGGCACTACAGCAACGTATTTCTTTGTAGCTTTGCCTAAGAATATCTTGAGGTTGTCCATGATATTCAAGCCATCGTATTGGTATTCATAAAAATCGATATCTTTGTTTTCCACTAGTTACTCCTTAATAGACCGCATTAAACTCGTCAGATACACCTTCCTTGGATGACTTACGAGTTTTTGGAGGTCTTTCGTTTGCTTCTACGGGGATAGTCTCAACAGACTCATCCTCGTATTTTACATTGATCGTTATCTGTTTTATATCTCTTTCAGATTCTGCCTCAATCTTAAACTTCATTTGCATCCTCCTGCGAGAGGGAGTAGGAAGAATTTAAAGAATAAGGCTGTCAGGCCCAAGAACAAGGTCACTCCTAGTCCGATTGCTACTCCAACTATCTTTTTTGTCATTTAGGTCTCCTTCTACCCTGTACCATGGTCTTGACGCGATCATGTCAGCGTAATGTAAAATTACTATTTCCTCAGGCAATACATCAGCATTTGTGTCGAATTCAGGATTATCAAAGCGCCCCATATGCGACTTAACAATCTCAGAAATAAAATTAACATCACATTTTAAGGTGCTGTCTTTGATTGTAGTTGCGACAAAAGACAATTCATCAGCCGCGCGTTTAGCATGATCTTTTACAGTCCACTTTGATGATGTGCTGTACTTCCACATATCATGTAGAATAGCTGCCGCGTAGAGACAATCCCAATTCAATGATGGTCTAGCCTCTTGAATCGCCGTTAATATCTGTATCACTGCTTTTGTATGCCTCACCAATCCCCCATACCCCAACGCAAACGGAGGATGGTGTTTTCCTGTACTTGATGCTGGTTTCTCAAAATTGATAGGATTAACATAGTGATCAAGTACAGAGATAATTACGTCTCGAAGTTCTGATTTCTCAATCCTCTCGAGATCGTCCTTGAAAACTTCTGATCCTCTCACAAAAGCTCCTTCTGGTGCAAGAAATTCACCATTTCCTTTGGTTTTATCGTGGAGAAGAGATAATTAGCGATCGTAGAGGGTAATTTATCATGTTTTTCTCGTGTAAATAGTGTTTTAAGCCACTTTTTAACGTTTCTTACCCACTTGACGATATTTTTTGCCCACTTAACGAAAAATAATGACTTTTTTGCATCGTTTTTCAAATCTTGTGCTTTTTCATCACTTTTTTTAGTTTTTTCGTCAATTTTTTGTGTTTTTTCCTGATTTTTTGGGATAATTTTGACTTTTTTCAGTTTTTTAGGACAATTTTTCATAACATATCCTAAAATATACGCGTTCCCAGGCTGATTGAGGTCTACTACAAGATAGTCATCCTGTTTCTTTAAGTAGTCATCAAAAAATGAGTACGTGTGCTGATTTAAAGTCTTTAAGATCGCCTTAATACCTTCTTTCTTATTCCAGAAATGTCCGATGAAATCAAAATAGATAAATGAGAATGGGGCGATTTGGTTGTTCTTATCGTCCCATCCGTAAGTAAATTTATGGTGGTAACCTAACCAAAAGTAAAAATCTTCTTCAGGGACGCCCTTGCGATACACAATACTATTATCTGAAAGAAGATAACCTGCTGAAGACGCTTTCAATAAGTATTTCGCTTCTTTTTTTGATGGTTTAGTCAAAAAATTAGCGTATTCAGCATAAATCGAGCAAATATTGTGATACTTTTCGTGAACGGCGACTAAATGTCTTGGAATCATTGCCGATAATAAATAGTACTTATACATGTGCTCTTCCTTTGGTAAATCCTTGTAAGTTACCGTCACGCCCATATTTTACTCCAATTCACCCTTGAAATAAGCGATGATCTCTCCGTCACTAACAAAACGCTTAACTTCTTCGTTGTTGTCATCTAAAATGATTAAAGTAGGTGCTGCCTTTACTTTGTGATCAATGGCGAACTCTCTACCGTCATCTTCTGATGCATTTAGGATTTTAAGATCATTCACAGGGTTTTCATTCAAATACTTCTCTACTTCCTTGCATTTTCTACAAGTTTTGGATTTTATCAACACTTTTTGCATATTCTATCCTCTTGTGGCATAATTAGCAACGACCATCGTCGCCCACTCCACCTGCACCCCATATAGGGCAAGTCATCTGAATTTTTCTCATATCCGTTACAAAACTCACGTATGGATTATTCATTTTCGACTCCTTTTACATCCATTCACATGGCCAGCTCACGAGTTCGTTTATTTTATAACTAGAAGCGTAAATTTTTTCCATAGTTCGATCTAACTCTTCTATGCTCTTTCCACGGTTTCTACGTCCATAATTAAACAGAATATACTCATCCTGACCTTTGAATTTATATACACAATCGTAGTGCCAAAAAGCAGGTTTCGCACTCAGTTCAGCATAACCACGAGTTTTACAGTACTCCAAGTCTTTTCCATACATTGATTTAAGTTTCTGACAGATATAATGGCCTACATCATCACAGTCACCGAAATCAGTAAAAAACTCGATAGGGAAGTTATTATGATCAAATAAACCCTTAGGGCCATCCCATTTGTACTGATAAACATTCTTGATGTATTCAGCTAACTCATTGTCATCGATCACTGAATTCCATCTCTCTACGTTGCCCTTGTATCGTACGTAAGCCTGTTTATCCTTACGTATCAGCAACATGTATCTAACGTGTACAAAGAAACCGAATACGTTCGCCCAAATTACACGTAACCCATGATGCATATACCACATAAAGCCCTTTCTGATTGCTTTTATAAATTTATTTTGCATCTATCAATCCTCTTTCTTTTTCCGTTTACGTTTTTCGACTACGTAATGATTAAGGAACATGGCATTGCAAAGAACGTGTGCGATATGTGGAAGACCTGATTCATCATCAAGTCCGTCAGGGTCATCCATGTACCGACACAAATGTCTTAATAATGCGCCGATGTATCTGTCTGCGCTTACGCGTGTCCACGTCCAATCACCGTATTTTTCAGCACCTGACGTAAGCACGTCTCCAAGCGACTCATATAAAGACGTAGGTATAAGTTCCAAACGTCTCTTTCCTGCGTCTGTTTTCACACGTTGATCACGTTTGTTATTCGTATGTCCTTCTTCATGTACGATGTAATTTTCCGGAGGATTTTCAACCGGATTCTTTAGTTTTTCAAGCCCTTTCCACCACTCACCAACCTTCACTCCCAGTTCATCAGCGGCCCCCTCTATTTTGTCTTTTGCGTTTTTCAGAACCTCGCCGGTGAACTTAGGAATGTAGTTGGCAGGATTAAGGGTAGAGGTAGTTGTTTGTTCCACACCTTACTCCTTACGATTTCTTAGACTTTACGATGCCGAACATCATACCACCAAACAGGCATGAAATTACAACAAAAACAATATTAAATACCCATAAAGCATGAGCACTTCCCAATTTAGCTGTGGCATCGGCAATTGTAGCGCCAACCAATATCAGCGTATTCAGGATCTCTACGCCCAACGTAATTATTAACGTGAGCGGATGTTGAAAGAATTTTTTAAGCATATGTTACTCCTCGATAATTCCCAAGATTTCTTTTGCCTCGATGATCCAGTATTTCTCACCCGTCTCATCTTCATATTCCTCGAAAGCTACATTTTTGTTGTAGTAGATCTTTGAGCCGACTTTTATAGCACTGAATTTATCTTCAATGCCAATGCCCACCGCCGTTACCTCAGCCTCGACAAGTGGTTTATAAGGTTTCTTAGATAAAACAAACCCTGAAGCTGTCTTATCATCCTCATCTTTCTCAATCGGCTGTTTTACCAATACTCTGTTTCCAAGTGGTTTTAACATTCGTTACTCCTTATTCTGTACGTATTTACGAAATTCTTTATGCATTGACGAAGTTGATTGTAATAGTATTCTCAGCTCCAATGACTTTATCGCTGCCTTTCTCTGTTGCTTTGAATGTGATTATCTTCGGTGTCTCAGCAACAACTTCTGCTTTAATCCACAGAATAATATCACTTGTACCATCAATTCCAAGATCCTGTGCTGCAGTGTACTCTGACTGTGGTAAGATACTTCCGTTGTAATAAACATCAGCGTTATTTGCGTTGTATGTAGTATTTACGATAAGCGCAACCCATTTACCATCACCCTGACTCGGATCTGACGATGTACTTGTTTGCAATGCCTCGAGGCTACCTGTAACCGTTACTGTAGCACCATCCTGAGTTACTGTTACGGCATCTTGGTTAGCCTTACAGACCCCCTCATTAGCGTCTTTTGGTGCATTAGCTGACGGTAACTTTGTGATTGTTACACCCAATACAGTCGGCTCGGTATCGCTACCACTATCCTCACCCTTCAGTTCAGCGTACAATGCATCATCAATTTTAACTTTCATGCTACTTGACTTCTCAACGTCATCCAACGTAGCCGTAACCGTAATCACACCCGTCTGTGCCAACGTATCGCCCGACGTAAAGGACAATGTAGTACCACTTACGTTCCAGCCTTCGGTTTCTGTTGTAAGTACCAACGTAGCTCCACAACCTTCCTCAAGTACCTGGATTATGTCAGCAAAATCAATACCGTCACTGTAATTATCTTTTGTAACTTTAAACGTATAATTTTTCTTGTTTCCCTTGAAGTCAACGCTAATCAGGTCATACACAACAGTTTCACCCTCAGGAATCGGCTCAAGTCGGTATACTTTCTCAACGTCCTTCATAAGTCTGTACAAAACAGGTTTTTCTGTGTTTGTTTTAGGGATCACGAAGCTCCAATTCGGTCGCATACATCTCTGATTTACAATTGCGTTAATCTTGTTGAAACGTACGTTCTTAAACATACTTCTCAACTCACTCTCATCTTCCGGACCTTCGTATGTACCTACGTTAATCTCTACGTTCTCTCTGTTCTTTAAGTTCGTAATTTTCATGCGTATTTGCACCTCGTATTCATGTTTGTTATAATATGGTTTTCTCGTTCGGACAAAATTTGACAAAATCTCCCGTTCACGTTCTGTATAAAAGTTTGTCCTTACGTTTTTCGTTAGTTTTGTTTTAAATTTTGGTTGTACTCCTATTCATAAATAAGAGGAATACCCCACTCCAATGCGTCACTTTTTAGCGCATTAACTTCATAGTGTATACAAAAACACACATATTACATCAGTGGAATTATTCGCGTACGTTACGTTTTTCACACTTTAACGTGTATGAAAAAGTGCACAAAAAGTATGAAAAAGTATACACTTCGGGCATTTTTTTGATGAACATAATAAGAACAAGATGTGAAAATACGTAGAAAATTTACGAATGTTTCCACATGCGTAACTCACGTATCTACGTTATTTATCGCGAATGTTTCCACTAATGGGAATAAGAGAGGGAGGAGATATAATAGAGCCAATAAAGACACAGGAGCGATCAGGGTACTGCTAAAAAGCTGACACGGGGATCATTAAGAATCCCCGTGTGTCATGCTATAAAGAATTATTGGTGATGACGTAAGTACATACGTAAGTACATACGTAGGTATACGTGTGTGTGTGTCACGGCCTCCCCAAAAGGGGCCGTGCCCACAACGTCAGGGTAAAATGTGTGAATTTATGTAAAAAACGTCTTGACAACGTAGGGCAAATGTGGTATTATGCATTTAAGTAAATTAACGACCCCATATCGAGTTAGACGCTTTTTGTTTAAGTAAGGATTTGAGCCTGTTTTATTGGGGTGTGAGAAGAAAAAATCAAAATTCAGGTTCCCAGTGAATTACGAAACGCTTACTAGTGAGATAGAGGAAGCTTGTTTTTTAGGAGTGTCTATGTCAAAAAAATACAAGTTAACAAACGAATACTTATCAATTGCGCATATGGTAGCAAGTAACGAGCCTTATAACCCTAGTCTTGATATTGTGAATGAGGCTTATCAACGATTTTTTAGCGAGACTTTTAAAGATTCGATAGATATACGAGGGGACATTGATTACGTATTGACATGCCTGATGACGAAACCACAAAAAGAAACAGGTTTTTTTGATCGGCTATGGGAAACCTTTATCGATGTAAGTAAACTAAAAGTCCTAACGTATAAAGATTTCAAACCCCTTTTCTACGATTTTGGCGAATTACAAATTTCAGCTTCCCCACGCGACGTAGTTCTGACGTATCGCAAAGTATACCGACGTCTGTTAAAGTATATCCGACGTACGTATAAATGCGAAGCGAAGAAAACAGATGTAGGGTTAATATACGATCTAGATAAAGACATTACGCAAGAACTTGATACGTTTGTTATATACAATACGTTTGGTGAAAGAGGTGCACGTCACGATTTATATCATCAGTTACGTGAATTACGTCAAACGTTACAACACCAAAACCTCGATCTTCGAACCTTACAGTTAACTAAAAAAGATATCGATTTTGATTTATTATACAGACGTTTAGAGTCTCAAATCATTGACGTATTGAAACGTTGGAATGAAATAACATGTAATGACAAAGACAACCTACGTCAATTAAGCAAACATACACGTAAGGACATTCTCAAATTATTCTACGATAGTGCTGACTTTTCGTCTAAACGTCAGGATAAGTTATGGCATAAAATAGTCGACTTAATAAACAGACGTAAGTTATATCCGTCATACGAACTGTTCCAAGTATTCATAGGTGTACTTGATCGATTTAAGGACAAACGTTTGGTTGAAAAACGACGTAAAGAACTTGAGCTCAAAAGTATGGCAAACGTAGTGGGAATACCGACGTTGGATGACTTTGCGAATAGGGCCCACACAAAGTCAGGTATACCGAGGGTATCCTGACATATAAAAACTAACAGGAGTGATGTTATGATAGGTGACATTACTAATTACGAAACACAAGACGCCGAATTTTCAATACCTGAAGACGAATTACAAACGGAATTTATGCGCCTTACGTCAGCCTCAAAGAAAGAACTGACGTCATATAAAGACGCACATCCACCTACGTCTTCAGAAGCTGATGACGCACTCGATACGTTATACAAAGCGATCTCAGAGAAGTACGGCGTTAATACACAACATAAAGACTTTAAATCATACATTAACAGCATAGCAGAGGAAACAAAACTCGATAAAGCTGTGAATGACGCAATAAGTGCAAAAGTAATCGATAGCCTAGTAACACGAACAAAAACCAAGATTATGGCATCGACGGCATTTGTGCTTGATAGAATTCAAACGCTTGTAGAACAGGAAGCGGCCTCAACGGGAGTTATAACACCTGAATTGGTCGGTGTCGCACAGAAAAACCTTGAATGGATCGACGCACTCAACAAGATAGGTGCCGGATTAACGATTAAGGATCCTGACAAGACTATTGAACGTGCGATAGCCATGGACAAACGTGAGCATCCTGAGAAATACGTAGAAACAGATAAACAAAATACCGATTTAAGCAACAATCTAGCATTTATCAAACAAGTTCTTGCCTCACTCGACTCAAAGCAAGAACCGTCGAAAGAGGTAAAAGAGAATGCCTAAAATTTTTATGTACAGAAACTTTGACGGCATGGCAGCCCCGTCTACATCCGCCGGTCCTGGACTCAACGATGTAAGCAATGTAGCAGGAAATTCAGTCCGACATTTAGGTGATGACAAACGTAAAGTACTGTCTGACTTACCTAAGGACCAATTCCCACGCCGCAACATATTCTTCAACGGCTTTTCGCGGGGGCATCTGTATAAGTTTGCCGAAAGTACGGACGACGTAAAACAGGAACCTGACACAACAGCCGCTGATAAAGCCCAAAATGATCTACAAAAAACAGCTGACGAGTTCAAAAAGCTGACACACTCATACGTACAGCAAAACTCATGGCGATTCATGCCGTTTAACTTCGGTGGATCAATGTTTGGGGTATTAGGAAACAATGCGACTGAAACTAGCTTTAAACTCCATGATTATAGACAGGCTGAGGCCGCAAGAAAAGCACAATCGGGTGCTATTCACAACAGAGAAACAGGCGATGCAACTCAATTTGTAAAACGAGCAGATGGTAGCGTCCAACTCGGTAATGGTAAGGGGACAATATCTCCGGAACAGATAGCATTCTGGCAAAAGCAAAAGGCTGCAGGTCAAAAATACACGCCGTACACAAATACAGTAACTGTAGGCTAAATTCCATACACACATAAGGAGGTGACGTTATGTTTTATTCACCGGCACCTACTTTCCCCACGCCGAAGACTATTCCATTTGGAGTAGGCTCAACACCGCGAATTGTGTCTCTCTTTGAAAAGGCGCACGAACCTAAGACGTGGGCTGAACGTGTAGGTATATTCAAAAAAGAAAAACCTTTGCATGAACGTCACCAAATGTTACAAAACTTAAAAACGTCATATCCAAATTATGACGGCTTCTTAGTAGGTGACAAAACACAGGTACAGTTTTCACGCTTTCCGTCATACTTTCCCTATCGATCATACAATTTCGGATTATGGGACAAGTTGACAGGTAAGGCACAACAACCAGCTCAGCAAACACAGAAAGCAACTGAGGGCGCATGGAATGGTGGAACGTGGAAACTGAACAATGAGGGGCATTTAATGTACCGTGGTAAGGTCGGCGGGGCACTTTCTCCTGAGCAACAACGCAGTATTTCACAACAGCACAAGATTCCAATGAATGATTACGGACGTCTTGTCAACGCATATGCGACGGACGAAGGACGCAGCTCAGGCAACCACACCATGTATAGAACTCAGGCTATGTCCGAACGTTCCGACGTGAATGAATACGTAGGCCTCAGTGAATGCAATAAGGACGGCTACGTAGGTTTTTCAGACTTTAAGAAACAGGTACTCAACAACCTAAACAGCATCAACCAAGGCATAGAGAATTTACAGGGTGCTATGGGTGCTGGAAACATGGGAGGAATGTGGACTCCGTGGGGATTCATGCCAAATTTTAGGTATGGTAGACCACAACAAAAAACATCCTCAACGGCAACTACCACACCCAAGAAGACCGAGGAGCCTGCCAATACATCAGAAGTAAGTAACGACAATGAAGACACGAACAAACCTGATGAACAGCAACAACAGGAAGACACACAAAGCAAACTTGAGAAAATTGATCAGCGAATTCAACAAATAACCGAGAAGATTCACTACCAACAGGAAGAGCGAACACGATTACAAAGAGAAATAGCTGAAAAACAAACGAAGTTAACCAGAATACAGGCTACCGGAGCATCTGATACGGCTGAACAGGTACAAAATCAGATAAACGTACTCAAGGCAAAGATGCAAGAGTGTGATTCCAAAGAGAATACGTATAACGAAGAACTGAAACGTGAGCGTGATAAACGCAATACCATACAGACGAGTGAAAAACAGATGTCGTACGTACTCCCATATTCAGATTTACTTAACTTCTGTCGCAAATGTCGGGAGGAATTAGACAATGACACAATCTGAAAAGGCAAAACGCATGAACGAACTTGTAGGTGATGAAATGATCGCACACTTACAGTATACGTTTGCGGCTAGTAAGGTCATAGGTCCTGATAATGACGCATGTAAGGCTGAATTTACAGAACATGCTCAGGAAGAGTACGATCACATGCTTAAACTTTTGGATAAAATGAACGAACAGCATATGCCAATAAACGCAGACATTTTGGCATTAACGAAGAACGCGTATTCAGGATATCAAGTTATGGATGGCGTATCTTCACATGACTTACTTCTGTTCCATCATAATGCCGAAGTTAATGCGATTAAGGCATACAAGTCGTTCTTACGTGAGCTGAACGATGATCCTGGTTTACACAAAGTAATCGAGGATATACTTAATGACGAACTTAAGCATCGTGTAGACCTGGAAAAGCTTGAGTCTTCCGTAGATGATCGTACGTCAAACTTAATGCCTTCTCAAGAGCTATTTTCCAAGCGCTTCGCTGCCCGGGATGAATCAAAAACATCTCTTAGAGATAGGTTTTTCGCTAGCGTAGAAGAGTTGCGTCGACGCTCACGTATGCGTATATCCGCTTATAATGGGTCTCCACGTCGGTTGGCTCGTAATCACGTATGGGCTGATGTAGGTGCCTTAAAGGGCTGACGTAGGAGGGCTGAAAGCATGAAAGTATTCCGTTACGTGGCATTTGCGTTAGAGAACTTGGGTGGCAATTCGTCTAATCCTATGAATGATATACTAGCCAAAAACAGACAAAAGGATGAAGAGCGTAAGTATCAAAAGCAACTGAAATTCGAAAATGCATTGGATCGTAAGCTCTATCAGCAAGAAATGGAAGATGAATCGAAAGCACAACTTAAGCATGTGGGCGAGATGAACAGACTTCTTGCTCAGCGTGCTCAACTTACAGGAAATATGGGCGAAGGGATGCCACCACAGGCTAATCCTCAAATGTGGAACTACTATAATCCGTATTATAGCATAAATGACCCATATTACAACAATCCATTTTCACAATAAAACACGAGGTGTAACATGGGAAGTGCAATAACCGACATAGACAGAGATCTTAAACAACTAGCCGAAGACATTATTGATGGTAAGATACAAACCCAAGATGCTACCACCTTAAGTTATTACGGCATGCGTTTAATGTCAGCTGTAGAAAAACTTGAACGACCTATGTTGAATACGTCGTTTATATACCAAATGAAACTAATGAAACAGATACAAAGACTCAAAATGGCTCTAGCGATCCTGAAAGAAAAGATCATAGAGATTCAAGGAGACGGATGTATCTATTTCAGTGATTTAGCCAAAGAGAACAAAGACTTGAAGAACAATCCTATCGTTAAAGAGCTCGATAAACACAGACTACACGGTATGATGTTGATCAAAGCTATTAAGATAACTTCGGGAGACACAGGGATGCCCGAACTTGCATTGTCGAACTTCATCAAGAATAATGAAGTGGATTATCCAAAAATCGATGAGACAAGTATGAGTTACCACAAAGGCCAAGAAGATGCTAGAAAACTAGTTACGGCTCGGGTACAAGCAGCTGGTGACCATATGTATGAATCTCAGCAGGATTTCCTACGACTACATCCTAAGCAGGACAAGGACTCATTATCTTACATAGCAGGTTTTTCAAACGTCGCTTCACGTGCATTTTCAAGATCGTTTATCGAAAACGAACGTATGAAGGGTAACTTCTTGTCGACTGTTGATAAATACATTAACTAAAAAAATATATACAAAAGGTGATTTAACATGAGAATATCTGGAAATATTATTCAGGACCATGACGATTTTATGGCTTCTGTTAACGCAAAGATTAATGCAGCTCAGGATGATTTGATGTCTGCTGGTAATAATGACTTAGTTGGTTTCTCACACAGAGCTGACCGACTTAGTAAATCTGCTGAAAATTTATATTTCAGCATGGGTGATGACTGCTTCGATCCAGTACACGCAGCATTTACATACTTCTCAAACAAACCGGGTCTCAATGACGTAACTAACGTTGCCGCTGTTGACATTATCGATATTGGTATTCAGGCTACACGTCAGTCTGTAATGGGTTACCTTACAGTTGAGCGAGCTATGGATAAACCTATCGATGTTGCATGGTATCAGACTCTCGTAGCTATCAACAACGCTGGTGGCTATAAGAAAGATGAAGCTGTATTCTCGCCGTTCAGCCCGATTTCTCCGTCCATTAACCTCGGACCGACATCACAGACAATCAACTTTGCAGCTACTGCAAGTGCTTCTGAGACTGCTTGGACAGTAAGTGGTGATACATACACACTGACCTTCTCAGGTGCTACAGCTGACAAGCCGTTGGTTGCTAAAAGCATTCAGTTGGTAGTTAAAGACGGCGATACAGTAGTTGCTACTGCATCTGACCTTAAAGGCATGGATGAGGCAACAAAGCTCGGTACACTGTATTGGGATGTAGCTAGTGTATGTAAGAGTGCAACTATCAATTACGAGACAGGTGTAATCACTATCGTAACAAACGAAGCCGGTGCTCTTGACACACTGAAAGTATCTGTAAAAGCTAACATTGAACGAACAGCCCAGAAATCAGGTGCCAACACCTTGAAAGTAAAGCCGAAAACAACGACAATTCAGTTGATTGCAAAACCGAACCGAATCATCCTTGAGAACTCGTTCGAAGATAACGCTTACATGAACAAGCAGGCATTCAACCTAGCACAAAAGGGTATTCAGCTTGACTTCGGTAAGCGAGCAATCAATCAGCTGCTTCAGACATTTGTTGCTTATCTTGACTTTACTTCTGTTTCTGCAACATGGACAGCAGCATGCAAGACAGCTAACAATCACGCTGTAACTGAGTTGGATTTGACAGACTACCTGTTAAGCTCTTCACAGGCTGCTACAAAGTATGACTTCATCAATCAGGCTATGCTGAAATTGAATGATGACTTACTTATCAGAACAGGTAAGGGTGCAACATGTTGGTTGGTAGATAGTGAAGCTGCTCGTGTACTTGGTAACTGCCAGGCTCACTTCACAGCTAACCCGACACTGACAAGTAACTTGGATGGTGTTGTTGGTACATATATGAATCTACCTGTTATTCGACACCACGTTCTTAACGGCGTAGTAGATCAAGCTATCTATCCGGATAAGAATCAGGTACATGGTCTTGTAATCGCAGTATTCAAATCTGATGATGGTCAGGCAGGACCTACAATGTACGGTGAATATTTGCCTCCGTTAACAAGTAATAAAAACCTGGGCGGGTTTTGTTACATAGCGGCGTAATATGGTGACATATTATAGTTCATAAGCATAACACCACTTATGAAGGGTATTAATCTCGTGAATTGCTGGAAACTCGTAAAGATATCAGTACTACAACGTAATCAGAAATGACATGCGTGAATGTTTGAAAAACTGATATTATATGACAATCAGCAGCCGAGCCTCTAATTAGGTTATGGAAGCCTATAGGAGGAAGGTTCAACGACTATCCCGCGAGGGAGTAGGGATGAATCCCGAAGGACGAGACATCTTATGTGAAAATGTAAGATGAAAATATAGTCTAAACTACATAGAAATATGTAGGTGTATTAAAACATATCAATAAGCAAAAAAATAATAAAAAAAATGTGCAAAACACTTGACTTATTAATTATCGTGTGCTATAATATTAAGTATGGGAACTCGCAGGAACTGCTTGTTAAGCAGCAATGATTCCCAACACTAAACTATGACAATCTACTGTCATGGAATTATAGGAACATTATATGTTAATTAAAGGTCAAGAAGTCAGTTTAACAGGCGCAAATCTAATAAGAGCCTTACTGAGAGATGAATTTGGGTATAAACATACCTGTGACTGTGGTGCAGAACAAACGTTTGATAGTCTAAAAGCTATGCTTAAGAAAGGAGAACCTATCGAGACTGATTATAAATGTAAGCTCTGCAAAATGAACAAACCATGTACTGTATGGGGAACAACATACAAATCCGTTAAAGAAGCTACCGAGATGACTTACAACCCAGACGTTTGTAAGTGTGAGAAGTGTGGCACACCATTTACAAAAGATCAATGGTATCAATGGTGTCAGCGATACCTTGATGAAAATAACGGACACTTGATATGTCATTCTTGCAAAAGTTCAGATGTACGAATTTTGTTAAATGAGCAATATCATGATGATATTTCTCAACAAACACGAGATCGAAATCTCAAAAACTGGCAAGATCCGGAATATCGAGAGAAACACGCACAAATCACAGCTGAATGGTCCTCGAGACTATGGCAAAGCGAAGAACGTAAGTATGGTGAATTCAAGAACCAGACCTTCGCAGAAGCACATAGCATTATGGCACGAAAGGAAATGAAAGCCGAGGGTGGTGGTCTGTGGTCCAAGCCCGAGTATTGGAGTGAGATGTTCTTAACTCGCACTAGATTTGCGACGGATAATTCGCTATCGGATGACCAAAAATTTCATCTAATTTTGGACGAAGTTGATGCTTTATACAATAAGTATTTACCTCGATATCAGAACATCACAGTCTCAGACCAAAATTTAGTCGAACGTAATATTCAAATGAAATCAGTATTAGATTCTTATGGGTTGCAGAGTCACATCTATTATAAGTATGTCATGCCAATCCTAAGTGCCAAAACAGGTCATCATGTAATTCCGAGAAGTATACATACCTGTGATGATTTTATAATTAGTGTGGATCCCCAGGAACATATTTACGCACATTTATTTTTATTCCTAGACAATTTCACACGAACGCTTAACGATAACATGAAGAAGGAAAAAAATTTCGTATTAACAAAAGTACAGATTCAAGTATTTATGGCATTGTTTTTTCTTGCGAGTCATTCTCTTAAGAAGGCAAGAAATAGCGAGTTAGTTGCAGATATTGAACGCATCTTGAAACTCAAAAAAAGATAATACCTGAGATTAGAAAAGAGAAAATACTTAATTTTAAACACCTTCTTCCTACACATAATTTTGATAGTGTATTGCCCGCCCTCAATTACGATAACCCCTCACAGTTCAGCCAAGCCCTGCTCTCAATGTCAACAACCGAGCTGCTCGTTCCTGAGTTTGCTACGTTCATGACGTTCTTGACAGCTGACTTGTCTAACCAGGGCTAACATAACACAACGTACCGTGCTCACGTTAGTACGGTACGTTATTAAGTAAGTAAGTAGAAATAAGAGGTAACGTATATGTTAAGATTTGATAATGATTATAATCTTCTTTGCTTTGCTAAAACCACACTTAAACAAGATGGTGCTGATATTGTTAAAGGTGCTAAAGGAGTTGGTAAAAGTGTCGTAAAAGCAGGAAAAGAAATCGGAAAGAACGTTGCGACTGCAGCAAAGGGTTTCGGACGTGGTTTCTTAAAGGTAGGTAAGCGGGCTGGTGTCGGCTATAACGATTACAAAGACGCAATAGCGAAGCCATACAACGACGCAGAAGCTAGAAAAGCTAGAAATTCTGACTACAAGAAAAACATGCTTTTAAGAGGTGCTGAAGGCGCTGCTATTGGTGGTATTAGTGGTACAGCTATCGGATATGGTGTTGGTAAAGCAAAACAGAAGAAAGCTGGACGAACAGCACGTGAGGAAGCTTCAAAAGGACTCAAGAACAAGATCCTGAATGCTCTCGATAAGTCACGACTCGATAATATAGAAAATGCTGCTAAACGTAAAGTCAACGTAGGTGCTCATGCTCTTACAGGAGGCGCTATTGGTACTCTTGGTGGTGGAGCTCTTGGACTTGGTGGTGGTGCAATCGAAACTGGTGCAAAACACGCACGTGCTCTTGCTAAAGCTTACGACGCAGCCCATCCTGGTGTAGATAAAGCAACACGAAAGGCTGGTATCAAAGAATGGCGAAAAGCAATCAGTGACGCAAAATAAATAAACCCAAACGCGACGTAAGGAGGTGCGTATGTTAGAGACGTTAGTAGACAACTTTATTAAATACGCATCTGTTTTCTCGCAGGCACTTAGAAGATACGCGGGTCTTTATGGAAAGGACGTAACTTTTATGAAATTACCGAATAATTCCACTGAAGACCCCTATCTTGTTGCCTTAGGTAAGCAGAACGTAAGTTTTGATTATGAAAATCCACTTATTAAAAAAGTACCAGCAAAATTAATAGTAGATTACGCAGATTTTTACCGAAGTTATCAGGTAGAAGAAATGCAATCATTTATATACTTTAGCGAAGACGCACCAGACGTAGTTACAGCAGGCGATCTTATAATGTATCACAAAACTGACACAGATATACTGATCTATCGCATAACAGAGCCAGCAGAGACGTATGCTAGAATTTTGTACAAAGCAACGCTGAAGTTAGCACAAAATAAGCACGTAAAGCCTACGCATGAAGAACGTGCTAGTGACACAGGGGTTATAATATGATAGACATTAATACAGGCGTGGGGAATAGAGTTGGGCAATATGACGTGTCTGATAAGGACCTCGTTAAAGCTATACGTCAGTCTCAGGCCAACCGTGTAATAACCCCAATATTATGTTCACAAAAAGGAAGCCCGAATGGTGACGACGCACAACGTTACGACTTCCTTAAAACATACGTATTCAGCCCTCCGGGGACAAAAACAGAACATTTATAAACGTAGAGGGAATATACGATGTTAGATGACGCAATTAACTTAACGATGCGAGGTTTTGGAAATACAATCACAGACGTTTTGACTGTATCACCAAAAGTATCCTTGCATCTAAAGAACTATATAGCAACTACAATGAAAGATGACAAGAAGGAAAATGCGTTGCGATTGTTAGAGGAACTTGAAAAGCAAGCCAGACTCAATGCACATTCGAACAAACATTTCTCTCTTGATAACACAAATGGAGATGAAGACGAAATAGACTTCTCAGCTCCATGGGCAATAGACAAAACATGGTTGGTGGCACGAAACTTTAAAATACACCCTATCATGGTTATTGCACTACTTGTTGCTTTCATTTTTTCATTATTACAAATACCGAACTTAGGCTTACGTATAGGTAATTTATTACGTAATAAGTTTCATTTATCACGTAAAGCCCAAGTAGCTGTTACAGAAGTATTCAATTTTTTGAGTAAAGTAGCCAAAGACGTAACCCAAGCATTCTCGAATGTAATTAAGTATATGGCTCCCGTAACTCCAATGTTATCTGTAACGCCCTTCCATGACACCATTATTAACCTATCACAGGATTACAATACCAAAAGTGCATTCAGAAACGCATGTGCAAAGCTCGATCCATGGGACAAGAAAATTATTGATTCCATGACAACAGGTCTCCCACGTAGTGCTAGTTTTTCACAAAAGGATACCGTGAACTTTGCGCGTATGCCTTCAGAAGTGAACTATGTGAACTTCGCGCGTATGCCATTTAATCCACAGTTACGTAGTCAACAACAAATGGAACAGGGAGATACTAGCGACATAGATGAAATCCTAACGGCTATACGTGTAATTACGCAAATGCTAGCATATCCAGGAATTGGACAGATCGTAATGATTTTTGCGAGTCAGTTTATACCGATCACGCAATTAACTGTACTGCTTGGTGGAGCACTAGTAGGAGCGGGAGGAGCGTTGGTCACTAAAAGTATTGATTCTGTTCAAAGACTAAGGGACCAAATGGTTGCCTATAATTCATTATAAGAGGTGATATACCATGTGGAGTCCTGATAGATATCAAAATTTATTACAAAAACAGCAACAAAATTATCTACAAAAGCACACAACAAACATCCGCGACGCAGTATACCAACAGCGACTAAATCCGGATGACTATAATTACACAGGTGGGTCAATTTCAGGAGCCGTTAGTACCGCCGGGCAACTTATAGGTGAAAACGTAAACCCATTAGCGGGTCAAGCTGTATCGATGCTAGCGGGAAGGCCTGATATCGTAGCTTCAGCAGCTAATACGTTAGGTAATTTAGTTGGTGGAGATAAAAATCCTGTAGGACGCTTTCTAACAGGTCTCGCTGCAAATTACGAGGCGGATGAACAACAAAAGGGCGATCGTGCTGTAAATGACTACGTACGTAAAATCGTAGGTTCATACATCACCGATAACCCAAACGCAAATCCAAACAAAATAAAGTGGCGTGTAATCAGAAATATAAAGAAAGGACGTAACCCATATTACAAATTATACGGGCGTAAACGTCAGGAATACGTTAATATGTCATATGTACCGGCCACACGTAAGGTATACGTATTTGTCCCTTTTAGCAAGACGTAAACATGAAAGTATATACATTTTCATACGACATACAGGTTCCCGAAGGAGCTGTAAAAGGAGCATTGGTCGGGGCAGGTGTAGGGACGGTCGCTTCGATCATTAAACAAATTAAGAATAAAAAGCTTAATGTAAAGGATGCTCTAAAGAAAGCTGGGGTCGGTGCGTTAGCAGGTGCAGGTGTAGGAGCAGCTTCAAGTGCGATAGGGGAACATGCTAGACATGAGAAGATGAGAAAGCTCGGGTACAGGGTTGATCACTCAGGCAACGCATACTTCGTAGATAAGAAAGGTAATCCTCATAAAGTAGCTATACAGAAAGATGGTGGGGAACTAGCATATGGTGGATATCTGCCAACAGTTCATCCTAATTCTGTGCTCAAAGACAAAAAGGGGAGGCCTCGTCTAGTTACAGAGCGCCACATGCGTAAGCTTATACATAAACTTCAGGGGATTGATTTGCCTAGAGATGTAGATAAAAATGGAGCAATAGTCATTAACCCCAAGAAGTATAACTATGATAAAGAAAAAATGGAAGCTGTTATAGGCCACGAACTTGGTCACAAACTCAAAGACAGATCTTCCATAAAACTACGCAAGGGTAAAATATCTCAAGATGAGTTTCTACGCTTACCACCTAAAGCAAAACAAAAGAGTGAGACAACCGCAGATAAATACGCGGTAAAGCGTGGTGCTAATCCATCGCATCTTAATAAAGAAGTTCTCAGGATCACAAAAGAATCACTTGAAAAAGCACATCCAAAATGGGCTAAAGAAACCCCGGAGAACGAGAAGAACAGAGTAGTACACGAACTCAATAAGCAATATCGTGGTACTTGGCTCGAAGATCAAGCAAGAAAATGGGAAAGTAAGCATCCCGAAGAAACAACCTGATATACGTATATCGAGATTAAGGTCAGAGGCAAAAAAAGAAATGAATTATTCTGAATATATATTATTTAGTGGTTATCAAGCTACTATGGAGAAGGCTCAGCAAACTGGCAATACTGCCCTAGCAGCGATGACCTCCGCTAGACATCGTGCCAGGGTAGGAGCTGGAAATGTAGATCATTATATAAATGATGCATATCGTTATCGAGACAAGAATCGAGACGCTTATAACAAAGGACTAACTCTTCAAAAAGGACTCATCGAGCAAAAACTAAACAAAGATAACTCAGAGCCTAATTTACAACAGCGTCTAGAGTCCTTCAAAGAAAAGAAACGTAAGGAAGCTCTTGCTCGCAAACCTAGAATAATGATTGGCTAATTTAAACAACAACACACACAGACGTAGGAGTAACGTATGGGAATACAACAATCAATAAGTTCAATGATAGACAAAGTTGCGGCGAACATGGCCACAATAAGCAACTCGTACATATACACAGGTGCGAGCATATCATTGGCAGGATCAGGTCCAAATGCAAATTCGCGTTTAAACCTGAATGATGAGGTCTATTACAGATTCCTACGTCCGTTTCACGTTGTTGGGGCGTGCGTGGATATATTCGCCTCAACGTTAGCGGAAACAATAGAGAAAGCATCGTTTGACGTAGTGATACGTGATAACCAAAATTCATACGAAACGAACTTATGTAACAGATTCATAAAAGACGCGGGTGTACGTGAGTATATTCAAACGCATATACGTGAGTTCGTTTATCGTGGGCAACATAGTGTAGGTCTTGATCCGCACAATAATAGGTTGTTTGAGGTTATACACAACACAGATGCCGATATAATAACCGAATTTGGGGATATTATAGGTTACCGTCTTGACTTGAAGTATATACCATTACCATATATGGTTACGTATTACTATAAGGCGAGTCCTATACACCCACTAGACGATAAGGATAACAATATACAGGAAGTTACACCACGCGTAGCTATTCCTGGTTATGTATCTCCACCATCAGCAATGGCGAAGAGCGCCACAAACAAGAAAGCCGAGAAAAACTCTCTTAATGACATAATGGTACAGTTGGCAAAATTCAAAGGTGAATCTATTTTCCTTAATCAGCTACAACGTTTATTCCATTTGTATGTACTTGAGTATGAGCTTTTCTATCTAGGTTTACGTGATTCTCTTCGACCTGAACTATTAGGCTTAGCAACAGGTGGTAAACAGGTAAACATACCACAGGCTCTTAATATGGCTCATAACGTTGAGTCATTATTAAACCAAAGTACAAACGGATTAGCAAACATTGTTGATCCTATTGCGTTCATCAACAACTTAACGTTTCAGATCTTGAATTATGTTAAAGTTGTGCCTTCTGTTGAACAATATCAGCCTATCAATGATATAAATTCGGGTGAGCTCTCAGCAAAACGTCAACAATTGCAAACAGAATACGATAAGATGTTACAGGAGATCTTGAATGATCTCACTATACCATCAGACCTGTATAATGGAACAGCAAATAGATGGTCAGTAATGGCTAACAATGACCGTTTCATGACTACTTGTGATGTGATGCTTAGATCAGTTACTCGATTTGTTAAAGATATTTGTAGAGCAATATTACTCGCTAATGGAATACAAGTCAAACAAACAGATATTCAGTTTGGTCTTGATTATGCATCAATGTTATCTGCATATGATGTTAAGAGTAAACTGAATAGTTTGGACGAGAAAATCGGTAGCTTACAACATATTGCACAATGTATTGGTGATATAACTCAAACGGGTATCATTGATCAAAGGGCATTTATGCAATACCTAAAAGCCCAAATAGCGGGTATTGATGTCAGTCTTGCCAGCCTTATTCTCGATAATCCACAACCACCACCTGATGCAAATGGTGGAGGCGGAGGAAGTGGAGGGCCACCACCTGATGATGGGGGACCACCACCTGATGACGGAGGGGGTGGCGAGATGCAATATACAGGATAAGAGGACAATAACACATGAGAAACAATAACAACTATGACATTACCGTCAAAGTATGTGATTTTTCGACACCAAGTAAGAGTGCTCATAAAATCATTGACGGCGCCTTTTTTCAAAACAATGTCCTCGATAGTGCAAAATGGCAAGACAAACTAAAAAGAGGACAAGTACTCGGGTTGTTTACGCACAAAGGTAGGCAACCACGAGAACAGATACGAGAAATACCATATGAGGACAATATTGCTCTATCCCCATACCTATGCAATGTAGCAAAGGAAGTATGGAGAGATGGCGATTCCTTATTCGCAGGACTCGATCTATTTGACAACAGGGAGTATGGAGCTCTCCTGAAAGATATGCTCAAACGAGGCATGAATGTACCTGTGTCCATGGCCGTAAGAGCAGCGGCAGACATGAATCGATTCTATGTCAAGGATCTTTTAGGCGTAGATTTCACTTTCAAGCCCGATCTAGAGGCCGAAATCGTACGCATAAACTTTAGTGAGACTGACGACAACTCAAGTAATGATGACGTGTTCTGCTATTTTTCATATTTCCCAGAAGATGATGATGTATATCTTGGAAGTAGATTAAATGTATCAGAACCTAAGATCTACGACATGAGTAGACCAACGGATTTTTCTGATAATACTTATGAGATATTCTTACCTCCGGAAAAATACCCACAGCTTGAAGAGTTGAATATTAAATTCAGCAGAGATGAAACTCTTGTAAACGGCATGATGCCTATACGTATCCGTGATGTCGATTCTCTGAATTCAACTCAACGCAACTTCATAACAGAATTTGATTCTACATTCTTTACTGTCAACAACAATAAAGATAACGGGCCTACGATAGGGCTTACAGAAGATGACGAAGAAGTAGAAACGTTTAGTGACGAGAAGCTTGAAGAGATATTTTGGAATACATCTGAGATTGATTTTTCACTCCAATTATATCTACAGGAATTAAAGCTGGCTCCGCATCAAGTATTAAAGAAACGTATTCTGGAAGTAATCAGATGGGTATCAGCAAACAGTCAAGATAAAGTAGTAAAAGCGAGTCCAACCATAAAATCGTATATTGATACGTATGTATTAAAGTGGGTACACGACACACTTAACAATCCGACTGAACATTTCAATTTAATGTTGGGTTTACGTTTGATGAATTACAACATCAATCGTACAGACCTGATTGATTTACAACGGAATCTAAACCGATGTAAACAAACGTTACTACAGTCAGGATCCATGCAACCTGCTTTACAGACAACCCTTAACCATTCATACAGAAAAGTCATTGACGGACTGTATGATTATATCAATGAACAGTGTGCTCGATCTGGGCATCATCTTGTGTAAGAGGTATGCAATATGACAGCACCGGAAAATATAGAAAAAGTAGTTCAGCAATATCTTGTGCATGAAAAGAGCGATAAAAAGTTTATTGATGAACTCAAAAAACTCAAAACCTCCCCAATGGAAATCGAGAACCTAGAGCCGTTTGGTGACCAAATGTTGGGTCAAAAGATCGGCAAGGTTCAAGAAGATATAGATAACAAAAGGCCATATGAGAGGGACCTTACAGACCTAAAAATGTATATTAATGCTATTTCAAGCGGTAAAAATTTTAGCGAATCAGACAATAGCAAGAAAAATGAAACAGAGGTACGAAACATGAGTACAGACAAAGAACTGAATATGGTTTCTGAAGAGAACGTAAACAAGATCAACGAGAAAGTTATGAACATGGAAGGCACCCTCGATAAAGTTGAGGATAAGCTTGACAACCTTGTAGAGCAACAGAAGAGTATTTTAAAGAACATTGATCCGGAGTCACAGAAGACTACGGATGAGAAAATCAAGGATACACAAGACGGTGTTAAAACACTAGCCGCTGCATTCTCTGATTTATGTGACTACATAAATTCCGGTTACTACAACTTCGATGGCATGCCTGCTCCTGGTGGTGCTCCGATGCCACCTGCACCCCCTGCTGGTGCTGCTCCGACTGGTGACCCGTCAGCAATGGCTGCACAAATTGCACAGCAAATGGGATTAATGCCAGGTGCTCCGGGATACAATGAATTCATCACTGGCTATATGGCTGCTCTAGGTATGCCACCTGCACCTCCCGCTGGTGCTGCTCCGGCTCCGGGCGCTGCTCCGGCTCCGATGAACATGTCAGAGACACCGACTATCTCATACTCAGAGTTACATAACGCATTCTTGTCAAGCAATGGTGATATTTATACTTATTCTGCTGATCAGGATGGGTATTTCAATCAGGATGGTGAGCAGCTTTTATATTCTGAGGAATCAGATGTATTCTATTCAGAAGAGCCAACTCCGGAACCTGAGTATGTAGGCACACTTTTCTCTATAGACGGTACACAAACAGATCTGTATGAGCTGGATGATGCACTTTTCTCAGAGAATGGCGATACAGTAATTTACAACGAAGCCGCAAATGCATTCTTCTCAGAGAATGGTGACACCCTATTCGACTATGAAGCATTCTCGGATATGGGTGGGTTCTTAGAGTTACTTGAAACAGATCCTGCTGGTAACGCCATTTTCTTCTCAACAGAGACAGGTGACTACTACTACTATTCTGCAGAGGATAATGTATTGTTCAACGAGGATGAAGTAGCTGAAGCTCAGGCTGAAGGCAGCGACGAAGGCAGCAATGACGGTAGTGATGAAAGCGAAGGCGGTGATAACGACGACGAGACAGACGTAATCCATGTAGACGGTAGCGATGGTAACAAGATCATCATTATCGACAATGATAATTCAATGGATACAAAAGTTGAAGGCGACACTGTAACTATTACTGATGGTGATGGTTTCGATGAATTGGAAGTAGATGAGTGCGATAGCGAGAACGGTGATGCTGTTTGCCACTCTGTTGTAACAGGTGACGAATATTTCTATTCAGCTCAAGATCACGCTTTCTTTACAACAGACGGCTTCTATGAGACATTCTCACAGTCAAACCGTACTACCGAAGATAATCGAAGCGATGCAGCTGTAACAACATTCTCATTCATTGATGACATGGCTACAGTAGATCAGTCTAATTCACAGGCACGATATAATGCTCTTAAGAGCTATCTTGATGCCCCCATCCACAGCTAATTGAAACAGTATACATATACCCCACTTTAAATAGTGGGGCTAATTAACTAACGGAGGTATCATATGAATTATATTGAATATACATTCTCTCTTTTCAAAAAGAAAGAAGAGCCTAAACCGAAGTCAGCAATGGAAAGTCTCGCGGAAGCAGCAGGTGAGTTCGCAAGACAGAAGGGTATGGCAGAGCGACAGGTCTTAGCAACAGGCAAGAAAGGTCTTTTGAAAGAGTACTACAAAAACAACTCTCTAGCAGGTAAGGCAGAAAATGCTGCTCATGCAATCAAGAGTATTCGAAAGAGTATGAGTGCAACTCCATGGGAGTGGCTAACACAGGGATTAATGACCGAAAGAGGACGTAAGAACCTCAAAGCCTCAGAGAAGCTCGCTCACGCAATCGTGAAAGAAGCTAAAAAGCGAGACCAATAATTAAACACAACGCAAGCACAACGTGAGAGGTGACGTATGGAAGACGTGAAGACATACATAAAGGACTTAACCGAAGGTATTCTCGACAGGTATATTCCTATAGCGGATAACCTCTCTAGTTTGCTTGATCCTGATCCCGTACGTGCAACGAAAGTAATTGTACGTTTATTAAAGAAGGCAATACGTCAATTTTGTTACTATTTGCCCCTTGCGTGGGAGACGGAAATAAACGTTATTGATACTGAGTATACGTTTATTGATAATTATTTTTTATACGCAAGGAAAGAAATAACGTTTGACCAACTACAGCTTATACCTGACGCAATTGCAAGACTTGGGTTAGGAAGTAGTTGGGAAATAACGGCTAACTTTTGGAGATACGACAGACCTACGTTAAAATGTAGTGAGGGAACGTATGTAATGAAAGCCGTGTATGAGTACCCCTTGTGTTGTGAGTACGATCAAAACGGGTTACTCAGGCCCACATCACATATATATGGTTTGTCTCGAGATATAATGAATCAATTTGAGAATATGTTGGATTACACGTTTATTTCGAACATAAAAGCACGTTCCAACATTGTAAAACTACCCTTAAATGGTGCTGAATTTTTGAACTTTGATGACGTTCTTCAGACGTTAAATACTGCGATTGATGAGGATAAACAAGCAGCGTCAACGTTAGGTTTGGCGTGGTTGTAACGTAAGCATGAACTATATAGAGTATGTTAATTTTACATTACGTCAGGACGCTCAAAAATATCAGGACGTGCCATCACGTGAGCTCGTACGAAACATTACGCAGGAACTACGTCCACAAACAACGCAGGCACCAAGTTCAATAGCCAAAGAAGTAAAGAAGACGTTGCGTGATGACGCCGCAAAAAGGGTATACGTTGGAGGAAATATGTTATGATATACGCACAGCAACCGGCATATGCGCCACAACCACAGGTAGCAATAGCTCCACAACCACAACCTATCATGCAGGGATACGCACCACAAATGGCACCTCGGAATAACGGTTGGTGGAAATGGGCTCTCGCTGCAGGTTTAGGTGGCTTAGGTGTAGGTGGTGTACTTCTCGGCAATAGAATGGCTGAGAATGACAAAGAAGAAATTAAAAAGAATAATAGACGAAAATGGATGCCAAGTTTTGATATGGATCCATTAACAATGACTTCCGTGATCACGCAATTACCTCGGTTTGCGATGAATACGCTCGGAATGGTAGACTCTATCAGAGATGCTGCTCATGGTCATAAAACGAAGAAATCTTTGGATGATGCTAAGAAACTGAATGAGGATTTAGCTTTTAAGTTCCGATATCTAAAGAAGGGTAGTAGAAATCCAGCAGAAGCTAAAAAGATGCTTGATGAGATTAAAGCTAAGAAACAGGAAGATATAGTAAGCCCCTTAATCATGGATCGATTACAGCGTGCATCTAAAGGAACATGGAGTGATGACACATTCTCACAGGTAAGATCTACAGGCTACTATGATCGATACAAGGATTATAACTTTAATATACCTATGGCAGTACAACCACAGGTAGCAGCAGCCCCACAACCACAACCAGTAATGCAAGGGTATGCTCCTTCTGTATATCAACCTGTACAACAATACTACGCTCCTCCATCTCCAGGTAGAAACCTGTCTCGATTAGCATTAGGTCTTTCAGCACTAGCCGCATTAGGTGGCGGTGCTTACGCTCTTAAGAAAGCTAACGAAAACAATGAGGCATTGGCTAAGAGTAGAGAGCCGAGCTTCATGAACAAGATTAATGTGGCCGATTTAATTTCACCGTTAATGGGTGCCACAAACATTGCCGCTGATAACCTGGATATTGTTAACAAACACAGAACAAAACGTATTAATGCAATTCGTGAGGATATCGACAAGAACGTCAAGAGTATTATTCGTGATGGTGAAAAATACAAAGGGAAGAAGAAAGAAGACGATCTCGGTCATATGTATAAATCCAAGGATATTGCTAGACAGGTTGTAAGTGCATTTGGTATGTTATCACCATTTGCTAAGAAGTTTGTACAGCATCAAATGGATAAACACGACAACGAAGGATGAGGATAGAGCCATGAATATTCAGATAGGTGATATGATAGGTATCAGAAAGAGCTTTAATGTTATCTTTGGTATATACGAAGGCAAAGGTAAGATTATCTATTTTGACAAAACCCTCAAGGGCGGTGTAGTTAAGGAAGCTGATATCGGTCAAATAGCAGGGGGATTAGGATCTCCATTTATAGACACCAAAGAAGAACCCTTGTTTGAACCTGCTGAAATTGTAGCACGGGCCAAATCCATGATAGGTGTAACTCCCGTACCAAAATTCATAACAAGCTCTGAATCTTTTGCAAGTTGGGCTAAAACAGGGTGTCCTCGAAGTACAATGAAACAAGTAGGTCGAGATATGAGCATAGGACTCTTGAATGCTTTTTTACAGAAGCCCGTAAAGGAGTATGTGGATTTAACACGTGAGGATCTTTTAGCTAATCGACCTACAAGGGATGCTAAATTCAAACAAGATGTACGGTATATATACAATAAATTTAACAGAAAATAACGGGTACTACTATGCAAAATTACTATAATGATTACTACCAATTTGGTGTTTGGGATGGTGTCAAAAATACATGGAATACCATCAGAGCGATACCTAAGATTGCAAGTGGTATCGGAGCTATCAAGGACTTTGGCAAAACAGGTGATTTCAATAAATTGGTAGACTGGGGTAAAGAGAACTTCAAAGGGAACCCCATGATTGATAAAGCCGTGAGTTGGGCCAAAGATAATAAGGCATTACTAGGTGGTTTAGCGACCGCTGGTGTTGGTGCATTAGCAAATCACTTTGCCAATAAGAACAATCAAAAACAAGTCATGATGGGACTGATGCCAGGTATGGGCGGTGGCATGATGCCAATGATGAATCCATACATGGGTATGATGCCAATGATGAATCCGTATATGGGCATGGGAATGATGCCAGGTATGGGCGGTGGTTACTATACTGTAACACGTGGTGGTGGAAATAACGGCAATGGGTTCTTTGGTAACTTAATGCAAGCAGCGACACCTCTTCTAGCCGCTTATGGAATCAATAAGTGGATGAATGGTCAACAAAAGACTGAGGAAGAGAAAAATGAAAGTGATATAGAAGGAAGATTATCAAAGCTATACCAGGCCAATGCACAAAATGCAACAAATATCAAGGCAGAATATGATAAACTTGCTCAAACACTGGGAGAAAAAGGTGCTATTGCTACGCTTGAACAAAAATACAAAAATGGATATACAGTCACAGAAAACCCAGACGACGTACAAGAACGTTTAAATAAATTATATCAAGCTAATCCTAAAAACTCACAGGCAATCAAGTCCGAATTTGACAGTCTAGTATCATCATTAGGTGAAAAGGGTGCGATAACAACTCTTGAGAACAAATATAAAGGTGGGTATTACGAAGAGAAAGAAGAAACGACTCCTCAAACAGCAGCCGATAAAATACGTAGTACATTCGGACAGAAACGCTCGTGGTGGGATATAGCTGGAAAAATCAGAGACCGTAATGCTAAAACACGTTACGACCAAGCTATATCAGGCATGACAGAAGATCAACGAGACGCCTTTCAGAAACATATTGTCAAGAACATGGAACAAGGTAATAGTTGGCGAAGCGCCATTAATGCACAGGTAGCCACTATAAACAGACAAGGCGGTGGTCAAAAAGTAAACAGAAAAAAGAATCAAGAACAAACTACAACAGCGCCATCCACCCAAGCTATAGCCAACGCCACTACGGATAGTCAGGATCCAACTAAGAATCCGTATGCAGATTTCTCCTACTCACCCCTTGACGAAATACAAGGACGTTTCAAAGACGTGTACTTTGGTTCGTGGGACTTCTTAACTCCTGAAACAAAAAAAAAGGACGTCAAAGCCTTAGCAGCCCGAATTAAGCCAGGTGATGGCATAAGTGTAAACAAAGGACCATACGCACACTACGCGATTTACATAGGTGACGGCAAAGTAATTGAACATACAGGGGTTGATAGCAAATATCAACGTGGTGGAAACAATAAATCACAAATGGGTAGTTTAAAGGATTTTATGGCTGGTCGTGGTAATGAGGCGGTAACGATTCATAAATCTAGAAAATTTAGCCCAGAAACCGTAGTACAGCGAGCCAAGAATGCATATAATTTAAAAGATTTACCATATGATGCAGCAAAGAACAATTGTGAACATTTTATGGAAGAAATCTTAAATGGTGAACATAAATCACATCAAGTTAAAAACATACAGAATCTTGTACGCGGAATCGGCTATATGGGGAAAGAAGGATTAAAGAATTACGACAAAGACATAGATAAAAGTGCTAAAAAATACAGTAAGATGTACAAGCACATTTAACACAGTGAGGAACACAAAAATGCTTTCATTAAGTGACACACAAAAATCTTACCTCAAACACGCCGGTATAGGTGCTGGGGCTGGTACTGTAGTAGGTGGCGTAGCAGGGCATCTTACAGGTAGAGCACGTCAAGCCATGTTAGCAAAGAAGGCACGCGAAGAAGCCTCAAGAGGTGTTTTTAATAAAGCCCTCAACGCAATCAATGGTAATCGATTACGCAATATAGAAAATGCAGCCAAAAAGAAAATCAATCTAACTGAACATACTATGGTAGGTGCAGGTTTAGGCGCTCTTGGTGGGGCCGCTGGTAGTGTGGGAACGAAGTACTTCCGTGATAAGGCGGCTCAAAAGAAACAGATGGAAGCCGATGCTGAAGCACGTGCGAAAGAAATAGCCGACCTACGATGGAAGAGTTCAAAAGAATACAAAGATCTCCAAAAACAGCTAGCTAAAGACGAAAAGGAACGCACAAAGATAATAAAGAAGCGCGCCAAGAATATAGCTATGAAAAAGGCGGAGCGTTTACAAGCAGAAGCTGACATAGCATACGAAAAGGCGATGGAAGAAAAAGCACGTCAGGCTAGAGTAAAGCGAATAGGTGAGCTCAGAAAAATGGCAAAAGCAAAACAAGAAAAAGCTAAAAAACCAAGCTCATTTGGTCTTTCAGGTGGCAATCCAAACAGCGAACGTAATCTCCAAGGTGCCGTCATACGTACACACTCCTACGTAGGCTTCTCAAAAGAAGATAAAATCCGACGTGGGAATAAAGTTGCTGATGAGTACGTACGTGAGTTACGAAATTACAAACGTAGAATCTCAGCACGTTTGAATACACATCCGTTGAAAGGCGCAGCTATAGGTTCATTGGTAGGTGCAGGATTAGCTTCCTCTAAGACAGCTATTTCGCACGAACGTCAGGTACGTGAGCTCGCTAAGAAGTTACGTAAACAAAATCCTGAACTTGAGTACGATGAATCAATTAAGAAAGCACGTGCTGTATTAGGTTCATTGCGTCATAAATTAAAAGACTCAGCCATTAAGGGTGCTGTTATTGGTGGTACTGTTGGTGGTTTAGGAACGGCTGCTACAAACGCTGTTAAGAACCATATGGCGGATAAGGCTTCATGGGACAATTACACGAACGGGGATCATTTGAAGGGCCCACTGAGTCGTTTTAGCGATTCGATGAAGATGCTGAAAGCTGATGAGAAGCACACAGATAAAGCCGCTAAAGAAGCACGTAAAGTAAGAGAACTTGCGAATAAACTAGGCGCGCAAGAAATGAAACGTGCTGAACGTAAAGCACGTATGAACGGACTTATGGATCGTATGACAAAATCTAAGTACGAACAAAAGTATGACGCACTTAGAAAGTACCAACTTGAACGTGAGCAAGACGCATTAAATATGTTGGGGTATTAACGTATGTATAACTTTAGTGACTCACGTTTTGACGAATTTATTCACGAATTAGGTAAACGTAATAAACACGTATCTAAAGAAGGTCAACGTTTGCTTGATAAGATTAAACCAGGTGACGGACTTGAAGTTGATCGTGGATTTTATCGCCATTACGGAGTGTACTTAGGCAACAACGTTATACTCGAATTAAACGGAAGCACGTCAGGTAAAAACAAAAGCAGACTAATTGATGTGGATACGTTTCTACGAGATCAGAAAGCAAGTGACGTAACCGCACATGTGTCACATAAGTTTACACTTTCGCAAATACGTGAACGTGCAAAGAACGCCATAAATCATGTCAAACTTCCTTATAACTTAGTGACGAACAATTGCGAACATTTCATGGAAGAAATACTTAATGGCAAACATGAGTCACATCAGGTCAAAAGTGTGGGTACGTACGCGGGTACAATCTCACGTGGGATCGGACGTCATTGGGATAGTTTGTACAAGAAGAACTCGGACAAGAAAAGGAAGTTCTATAGGAGCTTCTTATAAGTTATCAAATTTTAACACATATATTTCCTCTTGTAATATAGGCACGACGTTGTATTATATATATACGGGGGGGGGCAAAAAAAAATGAATTACGTAGAATATCAATTTAGCATTTACAACCAGCCAACAGTGCCGTTTTCTCTTGTGAATTTTGGATTTAATCGTCTATTACAAAGTGCGGCACGTCGTGGAGATTTTCAAAAAGTTTCTAAATTAAGAAGCTCACAGATGTATAGAGAAGGGAAAACTCTGGAGGATATGAGAAAACTAAAGAGAGATATTTGGAAAACATTACCGATTGATTCTCCAGAACGTGGCACTCTCAAGACGATGTTTAGGGCCGCTCGAAATACATTTGACAGACAGGATGATAAAAACGCCGCAGCGACTAGTGCTGCTTACAGAGAAGCTTCATATAATAATATGAAGCGTGCAATGGGAGAGCTGTAACAATAAACCACAACTAACAATAAACCACAATAAAAATATTCCTCCTCACATATATATATGTATATGGGGGGGGGGTATTATGAATTTTTTAGAATATAACTTTACAAGATGGGGAAAATACATGACATTAGCAGCCAAAGCTGTAAAGAATAACGACCCCGAAGGTTATCGCCGATGGGCAACAAAAGGATTAGTTAAAGAAGATAGGATTTACAATAAGGGAGACCTCAAGAATCTGCCCGCTAGCAAAAGACTAGCTGCTTATAGGCAACATGATAAAGATCTGAATGCTGTAGAAAAAGCAAATAATGTATTTCAAGCACATCCTAATCCTAAGCGATTTAACAATTTTGAAATCACTCCTCATCCATCTTACAACCCATAAAAAGCATAGGAGCCACATATGGTAGCGGTAAATGCAATACTAGACAAGATGTCTTCGCAAGAGACGTTAGCACTACTTGCGACAGCACTTGGGTACAAAGCAATGCCCGTAGATATCGAGACGTTTTTAAATGACCCATACTACTTAGGCAACTCATGTGGTATAAACCCACTAACAGGACAATCCGCTATATTCCCAAAGTGGCACGAAGCTTTACACCAAATATACCCCGACGCAATTCGCACATCAACGTTTGTAGCGAACGCTGGGGCAATTGGTACAGGTAAGTCGACCGTAGGTAAGATTATTTTAATGTATGATATATACAAAATAACCATGCTTAAAAACGCGGCGGCTTACTTTGGTTTGATTCAAAAGTACTTTCATTTTGTTATCTTTAACTTAACAAAGCTTACCGCTGAAAAGATGGTTAAAGAGATGAAGGCATGGATGGATGCAAGCCCGTATTTTCAGGAACAATTCGCTGACCCTGAATCAGTTATACATTGGATATCACTAGATGATGCCTCACGTATGGACGATATCATCTCAAACGACGTAATCTCAATTATATACTCAGAGATGAACTTCGTAAGGAACTTGGAACGTGGTATTCAACTTATAGACCAGGGTATAAGCCGTATTGAATCACGTTTTCAAAAGGGTTTCGGACTATTCAATCACATAATCCTTGACTCTTCTGACACAAGCATCGAGGCGCCTGTCCCACAGTTTTTGATACATCACCCGCGTGGACGGGAAACGTTGGTCTTCAAGTTTGCAATTTGGGATGTTAAACCTGAAATGTACTTCCATATGTCTGATCCTATAACAGGTAAGAAGACGTTTACGGTATACAAAGGCGATAGTGAAACCCCACCCTGTATAGTTGATGATACAACGAAAACAGAAGACATGGATCCTGATAGATTCATGGAGGTACCACTAGAACTTAAAACAGACTTTGAAGCCAATATAGAGTTACAGCTAAATGAAAAAGCGGGTGTAACTGTAGAAACGACAACACAGTATTTTAAGGCAACGAATGTTATACCTCACATGACGTATGACATGATGATGCCTGAGATAATTACAATAGATTTTTTCGGAGAAGAATCATATATACCATATTTTGAAGATCTTATAAATAAACTACCGCATGACCGATGTCTATTTGGTAGTGTGGATTTAGGGTTATCTCACGATAGAGCAGGCTTTTCATTAGGGTATATTGAGAATTTAAATCCAATAGATAATGATGGAGTTGTAAGTTTTGATCCGAAGGTGGTTGTACCTTGTGCAGTAGCATTTAGTAGGTACGTAGGGCAAGAAACAAGTATAGATAAGATTACGCAATTAATAGTATGGATTCACTCGCAGATACCTTTTTACAAATTCACGATGGATACATACCAGTCAGCGGCAATCAAACAAAAGCTGATAAACACAGAAATCAATGCGGAATTCTTGTCTGTAGATCGAACAGTACAGCATCATAAAATAGCAAAACAAATGATTTACCAAGGTAAGGTCGTATTACCTAAGTCAACCCTTCTAAAAAATGAATTGATTAATTTGGTAGATCTTGGTAAAAAGATTGATCACCATGCGACTAAAAATGCAAATGGTGATATAGGTAGTGATTCAAAAGACGTTGCCGATAGTGTAGTACGTCTGTTATCAACCATGCATAATGCAACGGCAGACGCTATGGAACCACCTCTTATCTCAAGGAGTGCGATCCAAAAGTATAACGAAGAGCTGATATCTGAATGGGTCGATACACAACGTAAACAAAAGTTTGATATGCTATACGGAACAAATTATGGCCTAACAGCTGAATTACATAATCTAGCTTACAATTAACGAGGGACCTCACAATGAGCAAGATTTACGCACCATACAATTTTGGTTTAAAGGACGCTGTTGTAAAAGGTGCTACAACCGCTGCCATTAATAACTTAGCGAAGAATGGTCTAGAAGACACGTTAAGAAAAGCGGATAGAATAGGTCGTGTAGTCAACGCCGGTGCAAAAGCAATACATGGTGTCAAGACTGCGGCTAAAACAGTAGGACACGGAGTAGCGACAGCGGGAAAGGCCGTTGGACATGGAGTAGCAACCGCAGGTAAAGCCGTAGGCCATGGTGTAGCTGCTACAGGCAAGGCAATTGGTAATGTTGGGAAGAATATGTGGTATGGTGGTGGTGATACGTTAGCCAAAACAGCCTTACGTGCAACCGTCGTTAACCCGATTAAAGAAACAGTCGCAGGTGTAGGTGGTGCCGCTCGAGGTTTTTGGGATAAATTCAAACAAGGTGATATTCTCGGAAGCATTGGTGGTGCAGTTAAGGGGGCTTGGCAGTCTTCTCGATACCAAGCTAAAGAAAACCATTTACTACATGCCTTAAAGAACAAATTTGGCGATAAATACAGTCCCCAGGAACTCGAAGCTATAGCAAAACAACAGGTTACGAATGTAGCGGATGCACGTGGGGTAACAATGGGACCTATGTGGATGAATAAAATGAGAAATCAGACAATGGCTTATCAAGGTATGCAAGGTAGCCCGTTTGCAGGATATACTCCATACGGTGGCTATTTTCAGTTCTCACGGCCAACGAATTTCTCTTATGGGGTTCAGGTAGCTTCAAACGCCATAAAAGGTCTGAAAATAGGCGTAGGCACAGGCTTAGTTGCAGGGGGCACAGGACTAGCATCAAAAAAGATTGATGCTAAAACAGCGGCCCTTCTCGCAGGCGGTACGTCACTACTTGGTGCTGGAATAGGCGCCGCTAAAGGCGCCATAAGTGAGCACCGACGTCACCGCAAAGCACGTAAGGCCGGACTTGATACAGACGTGAATGGAATAGCTACGATAAAGGATAAGGATGGCAATGAGTATAAGATTTCGCTTCAACCTGATACAGGACGTGTAAACGGTGGTGCGTATATGCAGGAACGTAACCTTGAACACCACGCAAAAAGTCTAAAGAACAGGCTTAACTATTATAAAAAGACAAAAGTAGATCTTCCACGTGGGGTAAAAGGGAAAGACATGATCCTGATTAATCCCAAAACAGCTGACTACGACGCAGATGCCATTAAAGGCATTACGTTACATGAAGTAGGCCATAAACAAACGCAAGATCTTATGCATAAACATGATAAGCAATACCAGAACATGCGACGTGAGGAAGAAGCCGTTGCTGACAAGTATGCGATTGAACATGGTGCCGATCCTAAGGTAATGTTAGCACTCTTGGAAAAACAAACACGTAGGGACTATAGTAGGAACCCAAAATTCGCGAACTTACCCAAAGAGAAACAGGACGCAATCGTACGTAGAGCCATACAAAACTATCGTGGAGATTATCTGCATAAACAGGCCGAGAAAGATTGAGGTAATATATGTACAAACGTAGGAGGTAACGTATATGAGCGCCATGTACGCACAACACACACGCAAACGTTACCTCCACGGTATGGTACTAACGTCAGACAAGATTGACACAGTATGTTTTAAGCCCATACGTGAGTTAAGTAAGCCGTTTGAAGCTGAATATGACTTTGCGAATCGCTTACTTGAGATTACGTACGCACCTGATTGTACCACCGAAGATTTGCACAGAATTAAGGAAGTTACGTCAGTCGATTTACGTATAGTTGAAGGCTTACAGGGATGTTATGACTTAATGGATACGATAACGTGTAATGACGTAGAGTACATACAGGGTGAAATTCCGGTGCGTACGTTAAGCCAATACTTAGTTGCGGATCGTATATGCGTAAGTTCTGACGTAGTAATGTATGATGGTTGTTGTAACATATTGATACGTGAGTCTGATTTAAAAGATGAAACGTTTGATTACTTGAACTTTGTAAACAGTCACGATGAAGTGTATGCATGGATCAAACCTAAAGACCCATACAAAAAGGGTCCATGGTTGCCACACGTACATCCTATGTTAGCTGATTATATCAACGGACGTCAGGAAGAACATATGTCTGACGTTGTGCTTACTAACATATATCAGGTGATTTTTGACAATCAAGAATACAAATACATAGATAAAAGTATAGCGGGATTAATACCCGATTACGAGGTGAATGATGTAAAAGTATTCGCTAGGTTTATAGAAGTATTGAAAGAAAAATACCCGACGATTAACTTTTATACAAATCCCGAAGACAGAAATAATACTGAATACAACGAATGGATTCATTATAAAATGGAACATCGGGCTGTACATAGTAACTTATGGAGTGGACGTGCTTATACGTCACCACTCGTAGGTAAATTCTGGCCAACCACAGTGGATTTTAGTCTTGAATATTCCACAACAGATTTACCGCGTCTTTTAGCGAGGCGTGATGAGCATACAACCGACTTATTTATGGTTGGCATACATAAGTTCAACATAAATGTTGGTATAAGTTACACGGGTGATAGTTTCGAAATGCCTTGCGCGATGTTTTGGGACAGAGACGAGTTGCCAAATAATTATCAACAGCAAACAGAGCAAGATGATACAGGTTATAGCATGTATTCATGGACCTTTACAGGAAGAATACAGTACACAAACATACAATACAAGGTTCAACCTGTCTCACCAATTATTACTGTTTTATGTTCGATTATAGCCAAAGAAAAGAACGCACCTAAGGTTATTGCGGAGTTAGAAGCTACGCAACTACAGCCCGAAGAAGATAATGAAGAAAACACGGGGGTAATCCTATGATTTACAGATATGAGAACTTCGATGCAGTTATAGACGACGCTGTACGAGCACGAGCTAATAAAGTAGCAAAGGGTAATTTGTTCAGAACATTCGGCTATTACTTACAAGGTAAAAAGTTTGCAAAAGAAGATATAAGAAAACCAAAGTATGAACGTATGTACCAAAAAGCACTACGTAAGAATCCAACATTATCGCGAAAGAAATTCGAGAAAGACCTTATACGTAAGAAAGCTATAGAATACACAGTTGATCAGAGCGGATGGCAAAACAACTAAAGGCACTACATGGAGGTAGGATATGACAATATATCGATATGTAGATTTTGGTACTAAAAACCCGATTCAGCTGTCTCAACCGGGTGGGGCTATGGGTACTGATTGGTGGAGCCCTACTAAACTTATTAAAGAGGGCTTAGCCAAAGACGCCGCAGGAGCTATTTGGAGAAACCGTCATCGTGTAATTAAAAGTGCGAGAGAAGGTTATCAAAACGCGAAAGACAAGCTAGAAAATGAGATAGAAGAAAAATATCAGATAGCCCGAGAGATAGATCCAAATATCACACGGAAAGAGTTTGAAAAGAAGGCCGGGTTACGTGGCTGGTCAGGTTTTAAGGCCAAGCAGGGCTATAAATTAGCACACATGGGGGCTCATTTGGTTAAAAATGATGCTCCTACAGTTCTGATTTCTGATGTCAAAGAACAAACGTACAAGAAAGCAAAACGCGAGTCCGATGCACAACATCGTATAGCTATGAAGGATCGTGATAAGATACTTAAGGAAAACATACGCCTACGTGAACAACTTGCAAAAGCACAAAACCGAGGTTAATGCCATGAAGATATACACATACGTAGGTTTTAATGTTGACAAAAAGAAAGTATCTAAAAAGGACGACAAAGAGCTATCATGGGATAAAGGTTCGCGACGTGTGCTAACTGATGCGACAATCGGATTAGGTGTAGGCGGGGTCGTAGGCGGGATTGCGACGGCTATACGTTTTAGAAAAATGGTAAAACAATTAATGAAAGTCAACCCGAATTTAACCTTGGAACAGGCTAAGGATATTGCACGTAAAAAGTACAGTATTGGTGAGGGAATTGCTTCAGGAATGTCAGCAGGGTCAACGTTAGGTGGATTGGTAGGATACACGAAAAATGAGATTCAATCCACAAAATACATTCATAATCATAAAAAGGGAAAATAAGCTCCCGGAGGATAGAAAATGTCACTATTACCATATACCCAAACATATGCTGTAGACATGACGAGAGGAATTACAGCAGCAACTCCTCCGGCCTCATTGAATATAGCATCACTTATTGTAGCTGATACAGGACCCGTAGATCGTGTGACTCTACGAAATCAATCTGATTTGGTTGACGTATTCTGTACAGGCACAGCTATTTCAGCAACAGACAACGAAACAATTCAATTTAACGGTGCACTTCTAACACAGGTAGCTACTGATGTATTTCGTGTAGACACATCAGCAATGCGTATAGGAGTAGGTTCGACAGGCTCTAAGTTGTATTTCGACAAAGAGTTTAATTTACTCGAAAAAGTGACACGTGCACAATTACTTGAGAAGCCTTCGGCACTTACGTCATTATATGTAGTTCTGACACCAGCTGATAACGCGGTTTCACCTATAGATGGGAATGTTATGTCAGGGGATCAGATATACTATATCGGAGAAGCTCCGAGTGGTATTTCAGGAACTGCAACCAACTTAACTGTAGACGGTGAAAACATTACCATTGCAAACTTTATTAAGATATTGCACAAAAACGGTATTGTATTGACATACACAGAGAACGCTGGTAATTATGTAAGCACACTTTGCCCAGCATTCAAAGCTATTGTGATTGAGAAAGGCAATAGATTAGGTGATTTATATAATGTTACTGAAGACAATTTCAGCAACATACTAAATATTGTTGCAGCTACAGACACACAAGTTGATAGCAACAATTACTTTTTAACAATTGATTCACGGAAAGGATTTATCCCTGAGGGCAGCCAAGTACAAACGAATGTAAATGAGACAATCGAGATTCCTACACATGATATTCCGAATTACCCATCACGTTCATTCATGATTAAGGTATTGAATTCGATTTACGGAAGTACTGATCTCTCAAACCCATGGACACAGGACATCAAAATTTCTTTCAATATTGCAAAGAAACTGAGTGACGATACCAAGAGTTTCTTAAGTCAGTATGCAATAATCGAAGAAACTACTGAGACTATCACGACAGGTGGCGAACAAACTGGTGGCCAAGATACTCCTGATGATACTAGCGACGATACATACGCTCCAATAGTAACTGAAGAAGTAACAACTACAAAAATCACAGCCTACAATGCTATTGATTTTGCTCCTGAGGGTAAGACGCTTACGAGTGAAGATGGAACACTTGAGTACATCGTAGTTGGTACAAACACAACGATGCAGTTTGTGCTTCTTGATCTGTATGAATCGAATCTCGATGTAGCTTCAGACTTAACAATTACAAACACACAAGGTGGTGATCCGTACTTCGCGTATAGTGGATTAAGTACTACTACAGTTACAGTTGATAATGTAGCACTCACGTATTCGACTCCGGATACTACATTTGTACGTATGAACAACGCAACAGACGCAACCAACTCCACATACAAAGTCGAGGATGAAATCTATATTATCGTAGACAATTATTGTTTCTACGCAGGCGATAAACCTGATCAACCTGATGAGTATGATGCAGAAACAAACGGTGTATTAAGCTACGTAACTGTATCAAAGGAAAAGATGTCTATCCCTGACTTCTTGGAGGCCGTTAAGTCCAAGATAGCCGAGATATTCGTTGTAGGATCAGGTTTTGGTAGCTTCTTATTAGTAAGTGGCAAGCATGATTTCGTAACATCAGAAAACATTCAGATGAATAACGAAATGATTGTAGATCAGAGCAAAATAACTGATTCATTCGCGATAGTATGCCGATTTACATCGTCATTACCATTATTCCGATTTGCATATGAAAGAAATAAAGATATCTCTAACTATGAAGCATATGACTTAACATACAGATTTAAGTCTACAGAGAATACGATTACTATCGCATTTGATGGTGCAGCTATAGACGGATACGGCAAGTCACTGTACTACGATAATTACAATGAAGGAGAAGCTTCGAATCCATATATCTTTATCAAGAAGCTAGATGGCGACGAAATTCTCTCAAGTTATGTATCGAGTGAATTTGGTAACGAAGTACTGAATAACGCCCCAACAGAGGCCGATTATGCAGCCGCAATACTAAAATATCTCGACGTAAAAGAAAAGCAGTACGACGTTGTAACCGACGCAGGCCACGTAAGTGTATCATTAGCCAACGCATGTAAACGTGTAGCGGATGAACGCTTTACAATGTATTACCCATCGTTCCCACCAAAGAAGGACGTAGCATCACTGAAAGAGTATGGAAGCTCAATTAACTTAAACGACTCTAAAGGTTATTATCTCGTTCCGTCACATAAGAGCACCTATAACGGTCAGTTCTTGACAACAGTACCGGCTTCACTAACAATGATCTTTGCGCGAGTTAATGCCTTCTCTACTACTGTAGCGGAGTTCAGTCCTTTGTTCGGTACGGTTAAAGGTGTAGCAACTGCACCATACATGATTAAGAATTTCACGAATGCTGAGGCTCAAGCTCTCGCAGATATGAATATTAACGTAATCACAAAAGATGTAGCAGGAACATATATACGAAGTAACTTTACCTCACAGGCAGAAAATTCATATCTGTCTGAGGAACAAAACGCGTATATGACCAACGTATTGTGTCATATCTGTGAAGAGTACAACCCGACTATTATTGCCGAGCTGAACACACCAGACCTGAGAGCATCCGTAGTTGAGAATTTGACAAAACGTATTCAGGCACGCGTTGTTACAGGTAAGGACCCGACGATTGCAGGATTTAAGGTTATTTGTGATGATAAATTAAATCCATTGTCAGTTATTGAGGCACGTCAGCTCGTATATCAAGTATGGGTTCAGTATACACCATCAGTTGCATACGTATTAGCTTACGTATATGTAAAGAGACTCGGATCTTTCTAAAAGACGTATAGAAAAAAAGGAGGGTACAATCATGTTAAATGTTAGGCCCTCCTTTACTATTGAACAAGACAACGTGGTCAATGACGCATCAACACGTATATTCGTATTGTTAGATTGCGAAGAAGGCCCGTTAGACGTTCAAATAGTTCGTTCGGAATATGAGTTCAAGACGTTATATCAATCAAAAGCCATGACGCAATCCTACGTAATGGCCATATGGCTGTTACGTTTAGGATATACGTTGGAAGTCTATCGTGTGCATAAAAGCGAGAACAAGTGTTCACTGATGTTAGCGCTACGTGATGAGGAAACGTTTGTAAGTTACCCTGATGAATTGTTGGAAGGTGTATATAATGAAATAAGTAATACACAAGGATACAAGCTGGAAGACATAGAAGGAATACGTACATTTGGATGGCAAATTACAATTCCTAAAGAAGGCTTTGGGGATAAAGACTATATTGCTTTCACAGTTAACTCAGACGCTCAGAGAGAAATGTTACAAATGTCATGGCTAGGTATTGCGAAGACCACAGGCGTAATAGCCACAAACGCTACAGCCATGCAAATGATATTATCTGATCCTACGAAACCCTACTACATGACAGAAGAAGATCTTAAGAACCCTGAAAAGGTCGCAAATTGTATATACGATCTATTATGTAGTCGTGGTGGTTTCTTGCGTAGTGTGAGTGCTAAACGTGATGAGGACACCTGGGAAATTGAATACACTATAGACAAGCCTATTGCGAATGTAGATGGATCTTATACGATACGTGTTTATTCATTACGTCCACGTTTATACGCGAATTCAACGTTTGATGTATGCGAAGATGATACATTAAATTATGATATGTTATGCCGTTACATTGTATCAAGTAAAGTGCTTACAGCATATTCGAAGTACGATACAAGTTTGGCCAATGTTGAACTCACAATTACATCCTTAGGTGAGACATACGTAGATGGGAAACGTGATAAAACGTTTACACTTACGTTAAACAAGTACGGTGATGATGACATGATTATAATGTCGGAGACGTATTTATTAAAAGAACATTTCGGACTAAAGTATTATAATGACTTAATTGAGGCGGAATCAAAAATAGCGGATTTAACCTTGTATAGCTTTGACTTGCCCTCAGGTACATTTGGGTTTGGACGCACAAAGGATTTCACTGAAGCAACATCTGATGATTATATCAACGTGATTAATCTGATGAATAATACCGCCGAGAAAATAGACACAGAGTTTGTTATCGATAGTGGTATAACAGACATAAATGTACTCAAAATGTTACAAGACAGTCTCACATTTGATAATTTATTTATAACAAGCTACGATGACAGTATGGATTATTCCTTGACATCTGAGGTTATGTTTGTTGGGGATATATATTCTGACAACTATACATTACCGTCATACATGGCATTCTTATATAAATTCAAGCAAGACAAGGCATTCGAAGGGTATCTCGATATTCCGTATCTTTACAATGAGCATCAGGTCGACAACACAAATAAGTACCAGATAAATGCTATCGAAGCAAACAATTATGGCATGAAATTATTAAACCCCTTAGCATACTACAATGGCAGCGAAATGTCATTAGAGGGTGTCGTTAAGATTGTAATGCTTCTAAGTAAGATCAAGCGGAAGATCAAAGAAAACCCAACAATACAAACGCCTGACCTTCAACAGATAATTTCAGACGCACAATCCGAGGCAGATGCAGAGTTTAACAGCGATGTTGAATTAGAGGTCATTACAGCCGTGGTTGAAGAAAGAACAGCTAGAATCGAACTCAGAACGGTAGTCAATTTTAGTTACAGTAAAAAGTTCAGCCTGAATATCAAAATCATATAAAATAGAATAGAGGTAATAACACATGGGAAGTATGAATACCATGATTAATAGAGCTAATATGGCTATGCAGGGCGAGCAGGTCTTGACTACCTATGATTGGGAGTTTGAATTTCAGAACTGGGGACCTGCACTGTATCAACCGGCGGAGCTCGTATATTTCACACGGGCCAAAAGCATTACAGGCCTAAACCCGTTGCCACAAGTTAACCTAATTGAGATTAACTTACGTGGTTATACACTACTACAACCTGGCCTTGTACAAACAAAACCGCAAGATATCACGATTAACTTCCAGGATTTCGAAGACATGACAATCCGCATTTGGTTATGGGATTGGCTGTTGAAAATGAGTAGCTTGACATCTACGGCATCATACCGACGTGAGGACTTGTTCGTAGATCTTAATATCTATCAGCTCAACTCATCACAGCAACGTGTATTCAAGTATGCATATCAGAACTGTCTTCCTAATACTCCATCGGAGGACGTTAACCTAAGTGAACAAAAAGACAAACTCGGTGACGTATCAATGACGATTGCATCAGAGTTTATGTTACCGACGCCACTTAACGTTCCTGGTTCTTAATATATATATAAAAGACATAATTGGCTCCCAACGTACTCCCTGACGTGACAACGACGCGTGTACGTGGGACAACGTGGGAGCCTTTTGTTTTTCGTGGTATATTATTCAAATGCGGTATATTACTCAAATAATGTTGATTCTACACATAATACGTGGAGGTACGTATGGCAAACTTCCTTACAACAATGTATAACACAAATGATCCTAACGTAGAGCCACCATTATTGGAAGAATATGACGCGAAGAAAGTTAAATTACAAACAGACATGAAAGACCCGAAGGCAGTTAAGTTAGAGAAATATCGTGCGCAACTACTTGAGTTCAACGCAAACCTCAACTTACATGCTAACGAAAGCAAGCCTTCAAACACAGACGTACCCCACGTTGGCGAGACGTTACCAGGTACGAACGTAAAAACGCCGTTACTTGCATCAGTTCCAAAAGTCGGCCAAACGTTTACAGGTTATAATGGTACGTTAGATAATTATGGCCGAACGTTTGAAAAATATACGTCTGAATTTAAAGTACGTACGGCTGACATGAAGGCTAAAGAGCAGGCAAAGTATGATGCCACGCATAAGCCAACGTTTGCTGCCAACCCTACAACTGACGTAGGCACTGACATTATAATGGCCGACTTTGTGGATTCGGATGAAGGAATACAACAACGTGAGTTACAACAGATTCACGTCAATGCCCACGAAGAGTTGAAAAACAAGCCAATGCAGGCACCAACGTTAGATACGTCTGTAGAAGACTTGGATCTGACATTTCCACACTCTACGTACATGGAGTCTACGCCAACACAGGAAAACATTGGCGATTACATCAGTACAACTAATATCGGTACTAAACCTGATGTGACGGAAATAGGCGCTAGCATACGTACGACTAACATTGGTACTAAACCTGACGTTACGGAAATAGGTGAATATGTAAAACCGAATCCATACGTAAACGAATACGAATTTAATACGTATTACAAAGGTTTTACGTCATTACTAGACATATCTGAATATGAGGCTCTAGACATAAAGAACGAGGATTATGCTTTCTTAGAACGTTATGGGAAATTTGAGGAGTTACGTACACGATTTGAGGTTGATCCTGAAAAGACTGAAATTGAACCTCACATGTTATACGTTAGCTCTGACGTTCTTACGACTAGCGTAAATGACGAAAAGCTTAATACAGGGTTCTACGTACAGTATGACGTTAGTCCTACATCCCCGAATAAGTTTAGTGAGCACGTAGACAAAACGTCAGACTCACGTTTAACTGCATCAGGGTATACGAGAGGTGAATTGAACACACGTCAGCACTTACGTGGGGGCGCTAGTGACGATTGGATTGACACTGAGGATATGGAGTTCTATGGACAAGAAGCTAGGCCTGAAGATAGAGCTACCGATAGAGAGTTAAAGTTCGAAGCTCGAGAAGCTGAACCTGCAATCCCACGCCATAAGTATACAGGTGAATATAGACTCGACAAGACAAAGGACTCTAGTAATAGTGCGAAGGTAGCCGAAAGCACCACAGATGATTGGGTTGATACTGATGACATGAAGTTTTATGGTCAGAACAAGAGACCATACACAAATCGTAGTCGTATTTTACCTTTTACATCTAGAGAGATTACATCTATAGCACGTCATGCACATACGGGAGTTTATGAATTAACATCTAGACCTATAATAGCAACTGTCAATCATTGGCAGGGCTCAAGCTTTAACACGATTGGTACTAAGCCGGAGAATAATCCGTTTTCATTAATCAAGGACACTACGGGTTACGTATACAACACTAAAGCTCTAGGTACATTCTACAATCTTTTTGACGCAGCAACAGAAGAGTTGAAAAGCAAATTTGTAGAGCATACAAACAAACCGAACGATGATCGAAAGACATTATCAGGACTCCCACGCTGGAAAGCGTTTCAAGAGAAAGCACTCTTATCGGAAGTTGCATCTGACGATTGGATTGACACTAGTGACATGGAGTTCTATGGTCAAGGCAAACGGCCTGACTCAAGTAAAAACCGTACACTCGACTTTGATAGAACTAGTGGTATTGTTGACAAGCTCGGCGATAATCGTTCGAGTCAAAGCAATGGATTTCCACGATTACAAAAAGTACACGAAGACAATTCACGCCCGACGCACTTAAATAACAAGAAACGTGAAGGCAATAAAGTCAGTACTACGTTTGATACACGTTCGAACGAAGAGCAGGAACATACGCAATGGTACGTTGATCTACGTCATCAGATGGAAACCGACGATATAAAGACGGAAGGTAAGTACGGGTTTGATAAGTATGTACAAGATTTAGGAACAAATTTACTGAATAACTTCAAACAACCCGCAGCGACAGCCAAAAAGGTTATAGCAGATTGGACAGAGCGTCAAACAGAGGGGTGGAAGCAATATCTTGATACCTACATAATGGATCCGACGCATGAATTAACGGAATTAGCAGGAAATGTATTAAGCAACGCTATAACAACTACGCTTGATCCATCTAACCTATTATTCCCTTTCAAACAGCGATGGGATCCGATCTTACAGACGGCTGTATGGCAGGGGTATAGAGCCATACCTTATCATTGGCTACACATGCCGATATTTAGCCCATCCAATTATAGTAATATTACAATCTCCCCCCTTATAGGTAATTTTATAGCTTCATATGGCACAAAAGTCGGAACACCTATACAAGGACCAATACAATTCCGAGAGGGAGACGTAGATTTATATTGGAATACGCAGAACACGTCTAGTAGAGCATTAACCGGGACCGTAACCTTCGATAAGGTAACCCAAATAGCATTCCATAATACAAGGATAGTTCAAGAATACGGAAGACACAATACAGGTGATACTTCTAGCGCACGTTTTAAGGGATGGAATTCTATCTCTAAGATAAAACCAAGACAATTCGTTGGTGAAAGTCAAGTGGAGACTCCTGAGTTACTTGATGAAAAAGTGAATTTTGGTACTGAATTTTATTGGGACATGCTTTTCAGTTATCCACTAGGGAATGAACAACATCTACCCGCGATGCCTTACAAAGGGTGGATACCTGTGCAAAGTTGGAACATCATAGGTACACAGATGACTTCGACGCAAGTAGATACGTTAGTTGGACAAGTGCAGTTACCTGATTCGTACCAACTACCGACGTCTCTACAGATTGTCTTACCGGAGACGTCATACTACGATGTTGATACGTGGATGCGAGCATATTTTGCATCTATCTTCTTCTTTGAGAATACGTCAGGAACAACACCAAAATTACGTATTTTACCGTACAAAAAACAAACTATGTACATAACGATATATTGGCTGACAGAACAGTGGATGCCCGTACGTAGCAAGACGTATATATGTATACCGGATTTTAAGTTTCAGTATAACGGAACGAGCGATAAGTCACTGAAAACGCAAGACATCACGTTTAACATCGTAGGTGTCAAAGGTTATTCCGACGTTAATTACGTAACGGCGGGGGGTGCAAGCAAGTCTATACGTATGCTTGAATAAGCCGTATGTTAGCACAACGCAATACCCTAACGTTTATACCAAATGTTAGGGTATATTTAGTATTTTAGGAGATAAGCATGAAACTACTTGTAGAATCGTTACCATCGCAAGGACATTGCAAGTCAAAACAAGATTTCATTACAATCAATCCACTGACGTATGGCCAATGTGAGCATTACGCATCGGCACATTACACAACGTCTATTGAAAATTTAATATGGGATATAGAATGTATGATACAAAATATACAGGGATGGGAAGATCTGTCCATGTATGATCTAACGGCACTCCTTTTTACGTGTCGTTTACTAACAGCTACGTTTGGACCGACGTTAAAGTTAACACGTGGCTCTACTGCATATGAAATTAACGTACAGGACATAAGTTTCAAAGACATGCCCAAAGAATTACGCACACTTGACACAATCTCTATTAACGGACAAACGTTCAAGTTTCGTATTCCAACGTTGTACGAATATTATAAAATACTTAAATACGCAGCCTCCGACGAGAAGAATTTAGAAGATTGGATGCTTGATGTTATTACGTTTGCATCATGTTTAGTGCCAATGTCTATGCTAACTATGCAAGAACCTAAGGGCAAAAAGGGTGATACAACACCAAACGTAACTCCTGACGTACTTGCAAACGTAGACGCACTTGAAGCATATAAGCAGGCAATAATGTACGTGGAAACGTCAGTGCATGAAGACATTACCGTCATTAAAACAATTCAAGTTATGCTCAAGGATCAATTTAATGACGTTACGATCCATGGAGAAGGAGGTGATACCGCAATCAGTCTTTATGGCTTGACTGCGGACATCTTTCGACTTATATGGATCAATGCAGGGGACATCTCGCACAAAATTACGTTTAAAACAGATATTTAACATAGATATAACCGACATGACTATTGCAGAAATCGATGACCTGCTTGAGACAATAAAAGAGATGCAATCAACACCTACGTCAAATGGTAATACGTCCAACTCAAATAACGTACGTCCGGCTGATCTATCGCGTAACATAGCTAACGTAGGTGTATAAGTTGGGGGGGTAACGTTATGGGTGTAGTTAGTGGTTTCTTTAAAATAGTTTTCAGGTTACCCTCCCTAATTCAGGATGCCATCAAAAATGCGAATGACAAGAAACAACAGAAAGAGGCTGATAAGGTAGACAAAAAATTTCAGCGAGACACTCAAAATCTTGATCAGGACAACGATAAAAGCGAACTTGGTGATATTGATGATTTAGGTAATGAACTCGAACAGATTATTGAAGACGCCATGTCTGAGCATGAAGCAATATCAGCTGAAATGCAAGAGAGTATTAATACGTTACGAGGCTTCGCTCCTGAACGCATAGATTATCCAAACGACACGCCCGATCTTGTAAAACAATTCACTAATGCCAATGGTGGCAATATGGATGCTGCTACGGCTGCCCTACGAAATACAGGATACCTCATGCAAGGTCAGCAACAAATTGGACAAACAGTTCAACTGACGGGGCAAGCTGTAGCTAGTATGGCTCAGAACATGGATCAGTCAATTCAGACCACCATGGACTTTATGGAAGAAGTACCTGAAACCATACGCGATGTCGCTGAGAACTCACACGCTGAGCTTGAGGAGTTTTTGAAAAAATGGCGTAGGGGACAGGATCGTCAATTTGCATTCTTAAATGCACTCAAAAGCGTAGCGACATGGCCACTTAGAGCAGGCAAGTTTACTATATCACGAACCGAAGCTGCAATGATAAGAGCTAAGGTTATACAACAAACACTCGCAGAGATCTTAGGTAAAAGTGCTGCGTTTAAGGTTATATTAAACGAGTTGGCAAAGAAATTCCCGTTTATTGCTAAACTACAAAAAGGATTCTATAACATAGTGAATTTTATTCCGAATTTAACGGGCTTTCTTACTGACACCTTTAAGGATTTCAAAGCTAATTTAAAATATATAGGATTTGAACTCAAAGGGAATCTTTTGAATCTAGGAGATAAGACTGGTTTTGTAAAAAGAGAGACATTATCTCCTGAGGACACTCATTTACTAGAAGACTGGGAAGCCATTCATGGTAACAAAAAATTACAAAAACAACGTAGCGAAGTAGCTAAAAAGGGAGCTGGCGCGATTGAACAGCTTCAAAAATATCATGGCTTTAATTTTACTGAAGAAGAAATTGATGCGATTCGATCTGGTGATTCATCTGTATTCATTGATAAAGTTCGCAAGCAAGCGAAATTAGATGATAAGGAATGGAGGCCCTTGTTAGAACTTGAGCAATTGGCTCGGGACTTGGTAGATGAGGACTCTACTTTTAATTACACACTGGGTAAGGATACATCTAATAATATCTGGGGACGTATTCAAGATTTAATTTATGCTAAGAAATCAACAGGGAAGAATTTACCTGAACTTTATAAAGCTCTCTTGGATGAAATTAGCAAAGAAAGTCTTAAGGCACATGGAAATCAGAATAAGCTTCAAGCTCTCACGACTATTAATAATCTCATTCAGGGGCTAAATAAAGATAAGTACTTGTCGGGTCACGGCATGGTAATGGATTACGACTCTATGTCGTCGCAAAGGATACTTGCCGACTATTATGGGGTAGGCGCCCTAACTGATGCTTATCAATACACTTATGAAGCTGATAAATTAAAAACACAAATAAATTCTCAAGATAATGAAAAACTTCAGAAGGCGTTAGACAATCAAAACCTAGAATTTGATGAAAACGGTAAAATTGTAGTTAAAGATAGAAATAAACTAAGTTGGAACGAACGGCAAGATCAAGCGTATGAACGATCCATAGAAGGCACGGAAGCATTAGGGGGTCTACTAGGTGCACCTGATAATCGAGGGTCGCGACGTGAAGAATTCATCAACCAAATGATTAGAAAATACCATCTTGATTACCAAAGCGTCAAGAAGGAGTTTGAAAAGCACCCTGATTGTACCAAAGACCCGAGTAAGGGTGGTAACATAATGTTCTGGGAAAACACCGTAACCGAAGGCAAAACCACCCATACGTATTTCGGTATACGCAAGAAGTGGTTCGACGCATGGTGTAAAGCACATCCGGAAGTAGGTTTCAAAGAGTCGCAAAACGACTACATTGATATAAGTGTAGATGTAGGTGGATCCCACGTAGAGACACGTAATCAAGGGACGAATGCCTATCGTGAGTTTGATGAAAATGGAAATAGTGTTGACGTGGATAAAATAAAACCACAAAACGCGATAAAACCACAAGGTAAAATCCAAGACGACTCAAACGCAGGCAGTGTAGAACCTACAAAAGCCAATGTGATTCAAGCACCTAAAATCGAAACACCAAAAGAAGAAGCTGTGGGAAGTGTTAATAATCAACTCCCACCTGAACTCGAAATGCTTGATGCAAAACCTTCGATTAGCAACGACGTAATTGATCCTGTAACAGGGACGATGTTGAGAAAAGCCGCAAGCGACTATTATGCTCAAAAACAAAGAGAGCAGACCGAGGCGCTACGACGTCAGGAAAAAGCGCGTGAAGAAGCGTTGTTAGAAGAAGCCGCGCAAATGACAGGAATGAGCGTAGAAACTATTCGGGCAAACTACAATCGCTTACATAAAAAGCATGGAGTAACACTTGACGAGTATATTCAAACGATTAAGAATATTAATAATCTTCAAGAAGAAGTGATTACGAAAGGCACACAGAAAGCCGCCGAATTAGACAAGAAACAAACCCAATTAACAAATGAAATAGAGAAATTCACGCAGGCTCATTCATCTGTCAAAGACGCTGGATCATCGGGAATCAAGAGCTCATGGGATAACATAAAAACAATACTCACTGATGTAGATCAGCAACATCGAGATATTGTTTGGGATCCTGATTTCGAAGTTAACGACCCAAGTGTTAAGGGTGGGAAGCGAAAAGGTGCGTTTGTTAAAGTGTCTAAGCGTAGCGCAGAAAAAATACTTATAAATGCTGAGTTTGAAAAACCTGAAATCAAAAGTGCAATCCTCAAAGCCAAAGCAAATCAAGCATGGGAACGTGGTGAAGCATATACTCCACAGGATAATAAAGATCTAGAAGAACATGATAAAGAAACAAACCGTCAGATAGCTAAGCTACTACGACAACAGGAACAAACCAACAACAGCTTACAGGCTATCGCGGCGTTAATTGAGGCAACAAAGAGTACTCCATCAATAGTTTACAATAACGTAACCCAAGAAGGCAATAATTCACAAAAGGATACAGCTCAGCTTCTAGACATCAACCTGGATCAATACGTAAGGTAACGAGGTGATACGTATGGCACTTACGCAAGATATGGAGGATCACTATTACATCGACGCGTACAATCTTCTAGACACACCTATACTCCAAAACGGAGGAATGAAAGGGCATCTCGAAGGTACGCAACGTTTATACACGACCGACGAAAATGGTGATCTTGATAAATGCATAATGATAGCACCATATATTGAACCAATGCAGTACGTAGGTCGAAACGCATGGTCTGATAGTGGTGGTACGTTCATGGATCAGGTTACGCAGGTTTTTCAAGGCGTAATGAGTGGTTTCAATGACTTGTTGCAAAACGCAAAAAGTGACCTGCCACGTATGATGCCTTTCCTACGTGCACTTTTACCCAACTCATTCGCAAAAATGGATGACTCACTCAACATTGAGGGTAAGCTTAGAGAATTCTTAAATCAGATCCAAAGTACGGAGTACAAGGCGATAAATATAGGTGAATTCAAAAGACAATATCAAGGTTCATCTGTGGAGCCTCCTGTAACATCCCTGTCTGCGCTCTACTTTAGTAATGATGGGGATTTTCAGTGGTTTAATTCAACGTGGATGAAAGGTAAGGAAGCAACGCCCTTACGTAAGATGTGTGCAGCGTTATTACGTATGCTCGTAGGTGACATAACAGTCTTCAATAAGGGAGCAGGAGAACAAACTACACAAAGTATAGTTCAATACGCACCTATGGGTATACAGTCACGTCAGTTGGAATTTCAAAAAGCAGGTGTAGGTCAAAAGAAGACGTTCGATAAGGACGGGAACATGACAAATGGATCTGCGTCAGATATGTACATTGCGAATACGTTTGCCATAGTAACAGGCGACGTAACGCAACGACGTAGTGCCCCAAAAACGCTCTACAATCTTCTGCCTGAGTCGATTACGATAGCACCATCACGTATGCTAACTCCTGACAATGATTATTATTACGTAAAAATAGACGTAACATTTTCACTTGCATCATATATCGGTGCTAAAACAGTTGCCGACTCATGGATTACTTCAGGAAACGGTGTGACTGACTATTCAGAACTATTTCAAGATAATACATGGACTGATAAAACGTAAAGCACATCGAGAGGGTTGACGTATGTACAAATTAAGTAAAACGAATCTAGGATTTGATCCGATATTGACTATAGAAGACAATGATATATATAATTCAAAGTTCCTCTATGACATGGATAATACGCAGCCCGACAGTGTACATAAAAACCGTTTGTATATCGGACGTTTGGACCTCGTAGCTGATGAGATATATCCGACACATAAGGATGCTAACTACGGGGTACTTGCGTTGTATAACAGGTATTTTCAGGAAGACGATACGAAGTATGATAATGTAAACGTACTTAACGACATGACCATACGTATGCTGAGATTAGGATAACGAGGGTACAAACATGAGTGACAAACGTGAGTCTTTTGTTACGCCTAATTATTCAATCAAGATTACGAATAAAGGTCAGGGGATTATGATACCTGATAGTGTGGTTACGAAATTAGTCATACTCGAAGGTATCAATAAAATCCCACAAATACAATTATACATTAAGACTGCGTTTGCTTCACAGATGGTACTGCTTGATGATCTAGACGTCACTATTGAAAACGAAGACGCATATAAGATTGAGTTTACGTTTGGTGTATTCAGAGCTAAACCGTTTGCCGAAAACATCCTATATGAAGGTTACATGTGCGAACGTGCGTTTTTCATGGAGCCCGGTAGTGAGTACTTAGGCGACACGTTAAGCGACGCAATAAATACGTTGGGCTTACGTGATAGGGTCGACGGCGTAGATAGCGTAGAGGGTGGGTATTGGCGATTAAATGAAACACGTATGGAGTCATTCAATAAGCTCATGCGTGGTGCAAAGGAAAATTCCGTATGGGTTGTTAATACCGAAGAAGTAAAAGTTTTAGACTTAAGTCAAGAACCAATGAATGCTGAGGACTATTGGCCGCCATCATACACGGAATACATTGCCTATACGAACAGGTTTACGAGCGAGGATATATACAATCTATATTACGATGAAGATCACGAAGAAAATACGATGTACAATGCCGTATGGAACTCAATGTCATACATAGGGTTTGATCATAAGGATTTTACACAGAACGTGATCTCATCTATGAAGTACGAATTCCCGATGGAACAGCTATTCAAGTTACATTATGACAGTCAGATACTCACGTATGATGTTGGGGCTGTGATGAAAATGGAGATGGATGAGTTCACTACTGAAAACATGTATCTTGTGTCTAAGGTTTCATCTTTCAATACAGAGAATATAGAAACAGTTGCATATTTCAGTTTAGGAAAAGAATATGAGCCACCCAAAGGCAGTGGCATGTAGGAGTAAGTCATGATCAAGGAATATAAGTATAGGGATTTTAATAAGGTTAAATTTTACTATGGAATAGTTAATGAAGTACTCGAACATTATAATGTACGTTTTAGAATTCCTGATATCATAGACAACCTTGATGATGACGAGTATCCTATTGCCCATCCAATACTAAAGCACACGTCTGAAGTTTTCAAGAACGATACCATTATAATTATGCAACTCGACACAGACATGCAAGAGTTTGTGTATTTTAGTAATGACGTAACAGAATTTACAGGTTTACGTTTTGGCAAAGATATAATCGATCTGAGCTTAGGAAAAGAAGAGCATCCTGAACTGATCATAAAAGTAGCACAACTTAAAGCAAAAGATAAGGATAATAATGATCTTGACGAAGGCGAAGAGTATACGGTAATGGGGCCGTATTCAGAAATTAAACTCACCGACGAACAAATATCAATCAAAAAGGCCGTACCTGATGATAAGGACGAGGGGAATGACGTTAAAACCTCTGAAACTATCATTACCGATACAGACATAACGACTACGATATATAAAAAAGATGACGATAAGACAAAAATTATCGAAATAAACATGACCAATGAAGGTGATATAACATCGAAGTCAACACCAAGTCAAACGGCGACATCAACGATCACACAAGACAAAGACGGCAACTTCAAGCTAGAAAGTACTCCTAACGTAGCTGCTGCAGCAAGTGTCGTTACAGATGGTGGCGATCTAACAGTAACGGCTAAACAAGCAACAGCTGGGGCCGGAAGTGAGATAGCTATGAAAGGTGGTACCACAACGATCACGGCTGATGGTGGACTTAAGGCTACAGCAACTATTGATGGAGCCAAAGGAATCAATCAGAAGCATGATCTCGGTGGTGAAATTGATATTGGAGCTTTAATCGAAGCTAAAAATATGGTTGGTGGGCTTAAAGGTTCACTAGACGATATATGGACGGAGCTTACCACACTAACCCAAAATCTAATAACATGGGCAGGAATGGTCGCAGCAATAACTTTTGTTGGTCCGGGATCTACTGTTAATACCTCAGGTGGCGGTATAGGGCTCCTCGCATCAAGCCTTGCGACACAGAATGCAAAGAAAGCCCTAGTTAATGCTACATTCAAATAAACAAAAAAAACATACATTATGGGGTGATATTATGTATATAGGAACAGATCTAGTTCAAAAAACAGGATTATCTGAAAAAATTGATAAGCTTGACTTTACATTCTCGATTCACCCCAAAAGTATTCCATTCCTTCATCAGTATGGAATTTTGATTGATGCTACACGATATACACTTAACGATAAGGCATACAGTGGCATCAATCGTGCATTAGAACGTTTAGGTGACAGCGATCTTTCACTTGACAATCTTTCTATAGACGGACGTGAGATCAACGCCACCATAAAGTATAACAACGTGAGCATATTTGCGAGCACACGTGTAGTAAGTTAGGAGGTATACGTACATGCAGACGTTAAATGGCATTATAAGCGATTTATCACAAATAGCGGCCGATAAACAGTATGAAGGCCCTACAGTGGACGCATTGATATACCTCATGGCAAACGGCATTTATAAGAATAATCTTAATGCGGTCAATGCTGTATTAGAGGCATCAAAGAAACGATGTAAACTGTTAAACTCTGCAATACAGCATGCACAAGACGCAGGTTATTCAGTAAACAGAGGAACTAATCAACACATACATATAGAAAATTACACAACCGTTCTTGTAAATAAGCCTTACAAAAAATATGAACAGGCTAAGAAAATGGACGGTAAAACGTTATACTACGCACATGATGGATTTATTAATGGGGACCCTATCGACTTGATTGTAGGTATGGAACTTATCGACGAACGTATTGACGCACGTAATGTAGATACGTTACTGAGTTTACGTTCAGTATCATCAAACATATCACAAGACGTATCTCTATTTTTGGGCGACGTAGAATTAACGTACACAGAAGTCAGACATAAGCTGCTTGAACATTTATACACAACAGACGACATGGGATACATCTATTGGCTTCTGACTACAACAGATTATGGTATTGAGTTTTATAAATATCTAAACAATCCGATAGGAAGTACAGATCCTAGTGCTGATTTACAGAGATTTATGACTCAAGACGTATATACAATAAAGGGCATCGCATATTCAGAAGAACAGTTCGATGATCCTACAACACAGATCAAGACGTTCCCAGGAATAAAAATTGGCGAATCAACAAGAATAACGTATGAACCGTTAGTGCCACGTGAAAACGATATTCCAACAATCTATGCAAACATGATAAAGGCACAGAATTCTGACTTTATGTTACGTACGACTGAGGATATGCAACGTGCTATTCTTGCCATTGATCAAACAAACTTAACCAGTTGCTACGTTAAGTACTACGCAACGTATGGAGCATACCAACAGGACTTTAATGAAAACCCTGACGTAAACAACTTTCCTGCGACATACGTATTTTATCTAACGTCAACTATCAATCCTTCCACTGGTGTACCTGATGTTATTACAGAAAACGCAAAACAGACAATTTCAGATAATCTTCTTCAGTGTTATTATGTAGATAATCATCTTGAGTTTAAAACAGGAATAAAGAAGACTCTACCTAGTGACGGAGGCGTGTCTAATTACAAACTTAAGATAGACATAGAATACACCTCTCTCCTTGATCCGAATATCGCGCAATACATTACTGATAAGTATTCACGAAAATTAGGTCAACGATGGAATCCGGATAGAATCGTAACGGATATAACGAAACGATACTCAGGTATATCTACAGCAAAGGTAGACCTCAGTGCAACCACACCCACAGGTTCACAGTATGATGCAAAACCATGGGAATACTTGGAAATTGATGTAGAAATATATACTACAGCAGCAACAGACTTAAGTTAATGCTAAATTGTGAGGTGGCTTATCATGCATATCTCACTGAATCTCGATGACTACTTAAAACAATTCCCCGCGCTGACGTTCTGTGACGATATACTCAAAACGTATTTTCAGGATCGTGAGCCGGACGTAGTAACAGATGAGAATGATGGTGGACTATTCGCATATAAGACAGAATATTCACAGAATCATTATCGAACGTTGGTTGAAGAACAATATAACACCATATATAACCTTATTAATCTCTACCTTCCACCCGCTAATGAAAAGATGGCATGGAGTGATTGGTACTACGTGGCTTCAAACGCATACAAAATGAAAGGTGTTCTCGCATCTTTTCAGTACGTACTTGATTACTTCAACATGGATCCACGTCAGGAAGGTTATTTGGATTATAAGGTCACACGTGTTGGAGCCGAGCCTAATAATTGGAATACAGGCAATGACGTATATACGTTGGAGATACACGTCCCAATTACGTCAAGAAATGCGGACTTAACAAAAACGTATTTGGAACAATTAGCACGTGAATTGTTGATTGTAAACGAAATATCTACACGTTTTCACGATCTTGAATACGACATTGTGGTTACGTTTACAAGTCAATTCTATGTTGGGCGTAACGATGTCAAACAAACACGTATAGATTTTTGGGATTGTGGTGTTAAAAACGTAGTACGAAGCGTTAGAAATACAAATAATAGTTACATATACGTAGATACGTCATATAAGGAATTATATACTGAATATAAATTAAACGTTGGTACCATAACAGAAAACCGATATACGTTTGGTAACATATTCAACCCATTCCTTACGTGGTCTAATTTACAACGTTTACAGATTAACATACCTAACGTTGCAGTAAACGTAATCAAACAGATAAAACCTGATATTGACATGCCAACGATGAGCTTTACGTATAAGGCACGTGAGCTTTATAAGATCACACAAATTGATCAAGCAGACACACGTATTAACAATCAAAGCATACGTGAGTTTGAATTTATGAACGTTGGCATTACGACATTAATAACAAATAACCCACAAGACAAGACGCAGGAGGTTTAACATATGGCAGATGGAACGACATATCCTGATGAAGAACTTGCTCGACCTACAATAGCCGAATGTGCTTCATCTCCAACAAAAACACCATTAAGTTCGGTGTCTATTATCAGTTCAGGAACAGCCACTACGTCGATTACGGAAGCATGGTTCTCGCAGGATCAGGTCGGAAGCTCTTCAGGAGTGTTCGATCGTGTATATGCTATTAACTGTACCAGCAACCTTAATTCGCCTAAATTTCCTACGTTAATCGAATATAATACGTTTGACTCAGATTCAGTTGTAACGTCTGAGTATTGTGCATTAGGATGCTGGACTGGTGGCGCTAGCACTCCAGCAGCTATGGGGTACTATATAGGCGAGTCGTTGAATATTGAAAAAATAGCAATGTCAAAAGTAATATTTCCAGCCTCTCTTAAGAAGCTAGGATATACTTCCATGCTCATTTACGCAGGAACACCGTCATATTCAGATTGGTATAAGACGCCACACACTTCAGCATGTATGGCATCCACAGAGTACCTATATCGAGTTTCGTTAATATGTGATTCAACAGGATGCATCGTATGTCCCGACCTAGATACTATCATTCAATTCACGAGTATCTCAGACGATTCCATTGTAGATGGGGATGGATCACATTGTCCAGGATACGAGGTGTACAATTGTATTCATAGTTGTAACTTTAGTAACCCACACTCTGATCAAATATCTCATATAGGAAGCACTGACTTAAACGGGTACATAGCTTCGCGAGTACATTATGCCGCTTTGACAACTCCGTTTAATGGGGTAGCTATAGGTAACACCCTCATCGCATCAGATTACTCAGTGAAATATATAGGTGACCAGGTTGTTCTTAAGAAACCTGATCACATAGCTTCTGATGGATATTACGTATTTCATGGTGAATACGTAGAAACAGATCCTATATGGACTTGTGAGGGTAGTATAAATAATTCATGTTTGACTTATCCTGGTCGTAATTACAGCTATCTTGTTCTTGCAGGGCCTAATTCAGCAAGCTCTGTTGACACCAACATACAAATAACAGGTGTCAGATGCTCTACAAGTTGTGGTGTAAAATGTGACGGAACCGTAGTTTATGGAGTGCAATATTACGGTCAGCCTACAGGATATCCGAATGAGTTCTTCCCTGAATGGGATACGGGCTCTGATATAAAATGCATTTATTCGAGTGTATTTTTCAATCCTCTTGATGGACACCAGTACACATGTATACGTGTAGTAAATGTAAACATCTATCAGATGCAACTTACAGCTACGGCCATTGAGAATGAAACCGTACAAGGCTCATATTGTGTATCCATAAGAAATAACACACCTAAATCAGTAAGCTTAACTATGAAACATGATAGCAGTGACCCGAGTGACTTGGATGAAATATACGCACTTAAGCAAAATTATGATGATACAGCTTACAATGATTATTGGAGTGTATGTCTTCATGTTACACCGACATACTATTTTGATGACGCGTGTCAATGTGCAATAACTGAAGGCGCATCTTATGAATGTCAGCGTTATGTTGCTGATCCACAATCGGGTGTTTTTAATGCTACTTATTGTGATTATGACGGTACAGTTAACGCATTAATCGCTCCAGCTAAAACATCATGCATTCAAGAAATATATACAGATCCTAGCCTTTTGTCACGTGGTATTCTATACTGCATGGATATGACATTATGTGTAGACGTACTTGAAACAGGCGCTACGCAAACATATAATACAATATGTGCATGTACACCACCACTCTATTTCACCTTAGAACAGCAAGGAATCGCGTATGATCATTCAACAACTATAGATCCAGTGGTATATCAAAATGGCGCGACAGTTCCTATAAAGTGGGTCTCGACACCGTTCAAAACGTTCGTGAATGAGTTGGGTGAACAATACGCTAAATGTTCATATGTGTACGACGAATGCCGAAACGCAAGTGCATACATACGACGTGATGCAAACGTTCAGTGCTATGACGTAGTATACAGTTATTGCGGTCAGGAGTACAATCCGAGCCAAGATGATGGTATGAACTATGTATTAACCCAGAACACAACAACATGTGAAGAAAATGGTCCTACAGTATATCTCGAAAATGGCAACCTAACCTTTACATGTTTAACCCCTATGGGAACCTGCAATACATACCCTGATAAACTTGTATTTAAAGGGGATACGTGTGGCATTGATATACCGATTATAACGTATTTCACTAACATGAATGTAACGATTCCTGACACGAGTTCACTGTGTTATATCCGTGATAATGACTATTATTTAATCGGAAATTGTATTAATGCATGTAATACAGCAGGTGCTACGCCTGATATAGTTCTCGATGCTACACCATACAATGCTAACCATAACACACCGTACTTTGAAGTAGTCGATAATTGTGAGTTACTTGATTACAGGAATGGATATTGGTATAAGTGTCCGACGACATGTAGCCGAGAATGGCTAACGTGCTGTCCAGCTACCATACGTATGGCTTATGATACGTATCCACATATGGACGGTGACGTTGCTGTTACGCAGATCTCACGTGACCTGAATATTTACGTATGTTATGACGTTGATCAGATTACGTTAGCTTCTACACCTACGATTGAACTGTACGAAGAAGGTGATATTCAATATATCAATTTCATCGCACCATCGTACACTGCATGTTGGGATGCATCGACTCTTGTACATGTAGAGCCAAGTGCAGCAACATATTCTATCTGCTATAACGTACCTCCTGAATATAGTCTTAATAATTCGTTAAGCGTGGACTCATGTGGCAACTTGACACTAGCGATAGATAGTCAAGGTTTACCACCAACGTATGGACGAGGTGCTGTTGAGATCTCAGCAAGTAAACTATCGGATTCGAGCTGCTCAGTTTCGAAGATGTTGTATGTCTGTGTAACTTATGTGGAGCCAACTCCAACATATAGTGTAACGGCATCATTACCTGAAGGCGTTACCTTAATTAACACAGTTCCTTCAAACCTAACAAACTTGCTTAACAATACAGAAGTAACATTCAGCATTGATAATCAAACAGGACGTGTCATTAATGCAGTGTATGCAAACAATGCGATACTATACGACGATCAAGGTGTGTATACATTAACTATTAACGACGCCAACATAGTAATTACAGTAGATTTGGAACCAGAACCTACGTATAATGTTACGGTTGGCGAATTACCGACAGATGTAAGTATAACGAATTTCAACTTACCTGATTTAAATGATTTACCAAGCGGGACTCTAGTAACCTTCAGTGTTTCAAATTTAAGTGGACGGCCCATAACGGCAGTTCGAGCTAATCAGACAGTACTCACACCAACAAACGACGTATACAGTATTATAATTTCAAATACTGATGTTGTTATCACTGTTGAGCTCGAGCCTGAACCTGAACTAGAACCCGATAATAACAATAACAACGAAAATCCTGGATCCAATACAGAGAATACTCCTTAAAATGGAGATGACGAAGAGCCCTCGAATGGAGAAAATGGAGAAGGGAAATAGGTATGAATGAGGTGCTAATATGAACGAAGGATTATCTGTTCACGTACTTAAGCAATTTAAACTTGATGAGATTAAACAGGTGCGAATGGCGTTCATAAGCATCTCAGATACCATATCCATATCAGATTATGTGATTATGACCCCTGTGGAAGTTGAAACAGGGGCTTCATATGTAAAGTTCGAGTTCACATCATCATCAAGTAATAATATAATTTTCAACTCTATTCTCATATATGATGCGAATTTAGAGCTGTTAAGTTATGTTGAGCTCGATCCACAGAATTTGAGTACGGTTGATAAATGGGTCGCAAGGATATCTACATCATATAGTGTTAACTCTCAAGGTGTATCTTTTGATGTGGATTTTTTAGGTGTTTACCAAGAACATACGATAAACACAGAGGAAAACCTTAGTCAGGTCCATACGAATTTAAGTTTTGACGAGGCTATAACGGTTCAGAAAACACGCGATATAACCAATGATCAAGCACATACTAAATTCATCGAACCAACAATCAATACTGTGGCTAATACTGTATATACTTCAGTAGAACGTCTTGTTATACCAGCGACGCAAGTTGGTGGTCAAAACACGTTAATCAAGAGGTATGTAAATAAACGAGAAAAGAATTTTAACTATATAGAAATAGATTCTGTGCCTTCAACTCCAAATAGGGAAACTATGGAGCGTACAGATAACGTAGACATATTACCTGGAAAGATCGTGGATTCATTATCTACGTGTACACTGTTTACGCATTTCCTGCCACGTTTAACGGACGTAATCTTATCAAAATTCGATATCGGTCCTGATGACCTTGCAAAATCATACCGATATGGATCTTTGTTTGTAGATCAAGAACGTGGAGCCGGATTTTTCCTACCAATATATAAACATGACGGCTCACCAACGAAAAGGATAATACAAGGATGCGCACTTATCCCTAATGGTCTATACAGAACGGTACATTTGTACAAGTTTGAAACTAGCAACGATACTATGTGGGATTACTTCGATTTTAAACGCATCCCACCACAGTATTTTACTTTTCAATTCAATCATATTATACAAGGTGCTAATGGTCATGCCTTACACTGGGATATTGATATTGATCGTAATCCTCCTGCTGAGGAATGGAAAGAAGATACAAAACCTGGTAATCCTGATCAGAGTGTAGTAACAGGCCTAGAAAACCCATGGCTCAAGTTACAAGACGACTCTACTTCAGGCTCAGGTGCACAAGCTAAAATACCGTCTGAGCAAGAGTTATCGTTCAAGATTAGGTATTATGTAATCGCCCCTGAATGTTCAAGAATGATCGTTCCGCCTTCATTCTCACCATTACGTATGTACATTGACGTTTTAAAACAGAAGTGCCCACAAGAGATAACAGAATTCAAAAACTACTGTATTCGCACACGTGATAAACTTCGCACAGACTTTAACGCGTCATTGGGTGACAACACAACACGTTTTTGTCCACGTAATTTCATAAGTTACGAAATACTAAGTAAAGCAGCAGCGGGGGCTAACCCATGTGTTCTTGAGTGGTCGAATGAATTGATGTACGATCAGTATTCATACAAAATAGCACCCGGAAGTATGCAATTCCTAGAAGAGCACCCTGAGTTGTTTGAATTGAAATGGAGCGATCTATTATACCAATACAATAACTTCTATAACTATAACACGTTCCGTTATTTTCAGGATACTCATAGTGGCAAAACGCAGATTTTCGGTCTCCCTGTAAACGAGGTAGAAGATTCAGAGGAGCAACAGATGGATGAATACCCAGCTATACCCGAATATAGCATGGATACAATAAATCCTGTTCCAGCAGAAAGCGAACGTGCGCATGAAGTGTTGAATCAAATTGCGCAAGGACGTTTGCACCAAGGACAAATCATGGTGCAGGATATTGCGGACGTCATCAACACGTACATGCTTCCCAACATTGATGATCCTACGTCAGAATACATGGCATACGACAACGGAATTCTATGCGTACGTGAGGATGAACGTGCAATCTACATTAATGTAATGAAATACACAGGACGTACAGACACACGTATTTTCAGACAAGTTATACAGAAAGAGCTTGTAAGTGAAGACGTAAATGCGAACGATCCTTACTTTCTTGCAACATATAGTGGTAACGTACTTACGTATAGACTACGTTTACCTAAGACAGGCACATTGTATACAAGTTTTTACGCATTGAATAAAGTAAACCCGTTTGCACCTATTTTGAGTAACGTAGATCAATTTATGTGTAGTACAACCAATGACGGTGAGACGACGAGCTATGAATTCAGAATATGCACATTGTATCATGGATATGGTATATTATGTGAAACTGAATACAAGACTAACATCAGTCCTAACATGCGTTATTACGTGTATAATGATGACGTTGCCAAACGTGAGACTAAGACACACGGACGTAAGTTAATACGTAGGGAATTTTTCTTACCTGATGACTAATAGGAGGTATATAAATGGCCAACGACACAATTTCAAAAATGTATGTAACAAGCGATTTTGTAAATGATGCTCAACGGGCTTGCAATACACTATATTTGTTCGGAGCGGCATTCAATTGGCCTTTTAACGGACCTGCCGGATCAACTGAAACTGACGTAACATGGCAGCGTGAATGTATAAAATGCTATACAAGCTGCTGGATCAATTACGCGAATGTTAACCAATGGAGTCATATTTCATTAAGACTCAATTGTACAGACCGTGCTTCAGCTGAAATCAAATGGGGATATGGTGTGCCTACCTGCATCGATTATGAGAGTAGACAACTAATAGTAAAGATTCCCTATTTATCAATATTGAATTATCAATGGATGGGTTATCTGACATACACAACAGACCTCTCTACACTTGAGTCAAGCGCATGCCAAGATAAAGTTGCGTTTTACTTCGTTATACGTGACTACATTAACGTAAACGGGCGTAACAATCAGAATGATGTGTCATACTTATGTTTTGACTTATCAGCTATGAATCTTGCTGCATCTATTCAACCTATCTATAATTGTGTTACAAAAAGTCTTGATGGAACTGTAGCGACAGGTGGTGGTGGTTACGTATGTTCACATTATCACAACTTAAGTCAATATACAATTTCTGACGTTGGATGTTCATGCGTGTCCGGATGTGACCCAAATTATGTAGACGTTGGTTCCGTAGCTCAGTGCGTACGTGAGAATATACGTAATTATACAAGTATTACGTCCGCACTTAATAACGGAACTAATAATGGCGTACTTATGGCATCAGACGGGCGATACGTAAGTAGTGACGCAGCCACACATTATGCCAGTGATTACGAGACAAGCTGCTCATGCGCAAAGATAGCGACTAGTGATACATGTTTATATCCTGAACGCTGCGTAGTGGATCCAACCACGGGATGTTGTTATGAGCAATACGAATGTAATACATCAGGCGCACGTCTGTTTATTCAAACCGCTAACTCTATTCACTACGACGACATAATCTATTTCGAGGACTAAGAGGTACTCACTATGGCAACAGCTTTAATAAGGATGTTAGGGCTTCCTGTTCAAGGATATACAGCACCTCAGGTCATATGTCACGGCGATGAGCCAGAAGGATACGTTTTAGGCACGAAGGGTACTGAAAGTCAGGGGCAGGTTATAACATTTGATCAGAATGGTTTCGAAACGTACTCATCCCTTTATACGGTGAGTACGCGTAGTAAAACAGGTGCACGTGGATTTCAAGTGCAGTGTCTGTCAGACTTTGTGCCCTTACTTGGTCACAATACGTACGGTCATCACTATTATCCTGAATGTAATGATGGTCATGTAAACGTAGCCGATACGTATGACTGTAATAAAAAGATTAACGAAGCAAACATACCATATATAAGTGGTGAGTTGGTAGCATACGGTTGTTTATCTACAGAAGTACTTCCGTTAACACACGTACCCAATACGTGTTGGACAGAAATTACATGTCACGATGGCGATAATGAGTGGTCACGTTTATATACGGCTAACGATGCTAAGTGTCTTTATGATAACATGAATACAATTACGCATAACGGTAATACTCCATTAGTGTGTACGTATGGCGTAGGTAGTATTTATAGCTCTTCACTAGATACGCTTGCATGTCAAACTAAATTTGGTGGGCGTGACCCTCAGAACAACGGCAACGGCTATATACGTATGGCTATGTTCACCACGGACGCATACAGTGTACCGCAGGATGAATGTGCTTCTAATCCTAGCAAAATACACATTAATTGTCCACCGGCCTCAACGATTACGATGCTTGCCCCTAATTGTGGCGAATATCTTGCTACATTTTATAAAACAGAGACGACCTATTATGTTACAGGTATTCATAAATACGATATAAATACAAACACACTTGGTCCTAATATATATATGCAATGTATTGGAGATTGGTCTTGCAACGCATTAACGGAGAAAACGTTAGAATACGATAACACACACTGTGGCACATACTGCACATTATACAAGTGTGGTGCTGCATTATTTATCTATATGGAGATCATACCTAATACAGGGACTCTACCAAGCTTGACACCGAAATGCTGTTCAACCGTATACTGTTTTCATGGATCTGAGTTCGGTAGTGCATTTATTCATAGCATGCAATATTCAGAAGAGACATGTGGTGGTACCACCAATAAATACCTGAGTTTTTATGACATCCCGTTAAAAGGCCACATTGACAAACAAAGCTCTGTAGTTACTGATCAGGATACCGTAGCAATCTCAGATTATGCAGAACTTCCGGAAGGAACATGTATATGTGATCACGAGATATATCGCTTGCGTCTCGATGGAGCATTCGTAAGATCATGTCTAGAAGATATAAAACAGTACCATTGGGATACTTGTGAAAAAGTTAGCAACACAAATGTACAATCCTGTATGCACATTCAAGGAACTGATACAACTACAACAAATAACAATGGAGGAACATAATTATGGCAACACTAACTCAATCAGTACAAGCATCATGTATTAGCCAATATTTAACGAGCAACCTATACAATGCGGATGACGTTATTAACACTGGTACTTTAAGTGGCTTCAATGTTCTGACATTTGACAATATAGGGTCGGGTGGTAATCAGGTTACATCCATACAGGCTAATTGCTTTTTGCCTATAATGTATGATACGAAATATAGCTGCAATAAAGGCTACGTATACTACGACACTAAGTTCTACATGGCTATTGGTAGCACCCCGGCTGACACCTACACCCTTGTAGCCTGTGACAACACTAAAGCGACTTGGGCTAGTACAAGTGGTACCTGTTGTTTCTATACATGCAACGTACCTACAGGCACAACTACAACCAACATTTACAGTGACTCAGATAAGTGCACATGTGTCGATACGTTAAGTGCTACAGATATCACAATAAACACCGTAAGTGCATGTTATGAGTGTAACCTTAAAATAAACGAGGCGAACATACCTTATATTAGTGCTGAACTCATAACACACGGTGAGCTTCCTACAACGGTTGTACCCAAGACGGATGCGAACCTATCAGAACAAGTAGGAAGCGATGTTCCGTTAACAAAAGGTGCTGTACTCGAGACAATTCAAGGTGTAGCACGTGCGGCATACTACAACAACGGGATTTTGTCATTATGGGGTTACGGAACAGATGGCAATATGTATATCACTGATGCTATCTCTCTAGGAGCTTCAACAGATATATCAGCAGTAACCGCAGATTTTTTCGATGATCCATATCCATTAGCGACATAACGTGAGGTTCAATACTATGGCATCTACATACGCATACACAAAATACAACGTTGGCAGGATAAACTGCCTACGTGTGTCTTATTGTTCAATTCCATTTGCGAACTTTGATGCTAACGTTCAGGCCAAGATACGTTTAGCCATAAGTCGGTATAACAGCCAACTTATGGGACGTGATATGGACGAGGAAATTCAACTCTTGATGTGGGTACTTAAACGTACGGACATGTTTAAGGATCTGAATATTGATCCTCATGGTTTTATAATAAAGGTGCGTGAGACGCCCACTTCGCCTATCGGCTCTTTGGGGGTACGTGAAACGAATTACAGGTTCAGCGTACGGTGTGACGTTAGTACGATTTACTTTGAAGACTTTGACTTATGGCGCGTACGTAACATACCCGCCCACGTAAATACGTCAGTACTATATCACACAAGTCCGTACTCACATATCACCGAACTTTACCCATCGTATGGAGGACGTACAACAAATCATTCGGTCTATTGTGACCCACGTATTTACTGTACGTCCGAGCCTACGACAGGTGGAGGTTGGCCCTTACTTCGAGGTGACTCAGCCAAAGCCGCTATACATAACCTCGAACGTCTTTCGTTAACGAATAAAGACAGGGCCCGCGAACTACTAATAAAGTGGCTCGCACATACAGAAGATTTAACTATATATACGTTCCCACGTGGATCACATAAGTTATATTGGGATCCTGAAACGCCAACGGGTAACGTATTCTACATAAACACATGCGACCCCATCAACGTCAAACGTATAAACAGTGATAACTTAGTTACATATGATTACGTATATAACAATGGCTCACTTTTGATGCGTACGTTTATGGACAAACATCCTGACATACGTGATGCGGCTCAACGTCGGGCTAACATGAAGAAGCTAACGTTTGAGGCTAACAGATTGATCATACGTGGTCCTAAATGGAATAAGGATTACGTTTAAGTAGGTTGCACCCGTTTCGGACATACGTCCTCATCGGTACGTATAACAGCAAGGGGACACGCATCACCGTCGAATATATGAGACGGGTGTGTCCGACAAAGGAGAACACACATGGCAGATACACAGACACCACAAAAACCTGAAACCAATACTATTTATTACGTTATCTCTACGGAAAAACACCCTACGTATGCCGAAGATTATCAATACAGATACGTACGTAGGAGTGACACACAACCCTCCATAGATCAGGACAAAGAACAGTTACTTAATATAGCTGTTACAAAATATCCTGATGATGGAAGCGTTCTTAATACAGATCCGTTGAGTCTTCTTGGTTGGGATCCGGATATAAATACGTGGGGTGAATGTCAGGAATGGCCTTTTTATGATGAGTCCGTAGTAAAACAGTCCGAAATTATCTCTGGGGATATTACTGGTGGATTTGTACTTAAGACTCTGACATATTACTATCACCAAGGTAATACATACAAAGGCACAGGTGAGTATAAAGATAAAGGTTCATTTGACGCTACACTTATAGCTCCACGTTATGGCGGTGTGATTGTAAAGGATGATAAGTACAATATTACATGGAATGAAGATAATTCTGGGTGGACAGTATCTCCTAAAGGTGGAAGTGGGGGCTCTATAGGTCCTTTTACACAAACATACAAGGTCACTGTAAATTTAGGATCGATTCCGGAAGCTTCAGTATTGCCTTCCGTAGACACGGGCATACCCGCAAGATATGGATACTACGAAATATCCACATCATATTCAAAGGGTGCAAGTGCAACATGGAGTGGGTCCATGAGTATCTACATAGATAAATACTGGGGTTATTCTATGTACATACGTGGTGGCGAAGGACAGACACAATATACCAAGGAAGACATAATTAGCGTCGATTGGCATGCAGGGGCAAACAACGGAACAATTAAAGTAGCCCCATACAGTTCTGAACTTGTAAATAAAACTATTACATTTTATATACGTTATTGGCCTACGTCATATACGATAGATGATGCTAAGGCGTATGTTAAAGAGAACATGCTGCAGGATTACGATATGACTGACCAAAGCGAAGGTGCAGCTGAAGTCATAGATAAAATGAGCAAACTTCTTTTACGCGTAGCACATTTCACTCTTGGCCTACATAAAACTACTTAAAAGGAGGACATATGGGAAATAGAGTACAAAACTATTTATCCGATTTAGCATATGCACTAGACTATGCTTATACAACAAAGTGCTGTAAAAAACCCTCAATATGTGATGGTCAAGCACAACGATTACAGTATGTAACAGGTAACGCCGTAAGTATTAATGGACAAAGTACGGTTGTAGCTTGCTGTAATGACGGTACAGGCTTGCATTGCGATGATTTAATAACGGCTGTACTTAACTTACGTAATCCCCAAAATCAGACTAACGTTATTGCGACGTGTATGCGTAATACTGTCTGTGCGTATAACTGCGACGGACAATTGATTAAGGGCAGTATTGTTCAAATATCAAGTGGACAGGCAAAAGTACCAGGCACAAATGTATGTGCAGCTTGTGGTTGTTATACTGCCTGTGGTGTCACAGGAACAGCAGGAGGCAATGCTACACATAACTGTGGCGCATTAACTATAAGCCTTCCGAAGGGGTATTATGAGAATGCTTCAGTCAGTGTTTTAGGTAGTTGCAATAGAACCACTCCTCCAGCTGGTGGCGAATGTGTTCTTGTTAATCAGGGTACATACCCATATTCAGCGGGTTACTTGATAGCCAATGGAACTGGAACTGTGATGGAGACATCAAGTTCTTATTATGCTAGGCATAATTATGGTGATGTAGCTATTAAAATACCTGAGGGATATTACCCTAACAACTATACCACTTACATGAAAGGGGCTGAATTAAGATCTCCTTCCAACGTAGCCGCAACGTCAGGCAAACAAGGTTACGTTTGCATACCCGCGGGCTATACGTCAGGATTTACGTGCTGTTGGAATATGACCGGAACGTCCAACATAAGTGAGGCGAACGTAGCAAGTGGTTGCACATACGTTGATGTAACAGGTAAGCTCCGCACAGGCACTTATGTCAAGCCCAGTTGTAACAGTACCTGCATTGTAGTAACCACTGCCGCAAAATGCTATTTAGTGGATTCTCACTGTTTAGGAATACGCATTTATGATTGCTACCATAATACTTATGCAACGTGCTATATCATAGGAAATGTAGTTGCCATGTGCGTTTGTAAATGTGAGTGTAATGAAGGATACCTGTACACAAAATTCCGCTTCTATGGTACAAGTTATGGAGTAAACTGTACTTTTGAATATCAATTCGGTTATTATGCATGTATTTACGATTATTCACAGCATAACTACTTGCACACGTCTTTTGTAGATCTTAACGCGCTTAGTGGGATTCTATGTAGTAATTGGTGTACTTGTTGGTAAGATGCTAACGTACGCTTAAACGTATGCAAGCACGTTAGCCGAAACGTACCATGGAATATGTGCCTCCCCATCCTGAAACTGTAGTATCAGGGGGAAGCCATACATAGAATTCACCTTTACATGTGCTTCTACTACAGTTAGTCCAGGTACTATTACCCGTAAGCATATAACAGAAGCCTACATAGTTACTAGAAGTTTGTACACGGATTCTAGCTACACCTTGTGCAAAACATGTCTCAAATACCCCGTGATCAATTCCACCACAAGAATTACATGATACAGCGAAAAGCATACACTTACCGTTTGTATACCATGTGTACCAAGTATTATTGGATGGCGTGCTACTCTCAGTAAGACAATAATCCCAACTGACTTTGCAATTATATGGATTCACATAAGTGCCTGTGCGGGGAAGCTAAAGTGAGCTACGTAGCCATCAAGTCACCAACAAGATGGCTACAACGTTCTCACTAACGTACATCCTTAAAGAACAAAAATAAAATAAGAGGCGTAAACATGACCGAAAATAATCTAAACAGTTATACGGGGAGATGGGCCTCTAAAGGGGGATTCTTAACAGTAGACGCCCCAAATCTTGAAACAGCAATAGAATCAATGAAACAGGTCAAGGGTACGGATCCTATGACGGTGGTGAGACTAAAAGACGATGTGTATATAGCTGATGAAGAAGTCGATTATATACACGTCCGAGTTCAAGCCAATTACATCAAGAAAGAACATGAAGATATACCGACTAATTTTGGCCAAGTATATCCGAAAGAGATCTTAGTGCCATATAAAGACCAAGCCATAGTTACAGCGGTTCCATATACAGGTTTTGCTTTTGTTAGTTATACGAATGAGAAAGGGGATGTTCTAACCACCGAAAACGAGTTTAAATTTGTTGTGAATGGAGAAACAACAATATACGCAAACTTTATGAAGGGTGAAAATCCAAACATTCCATATACATTCAACGAACATAACTTTCTAGTGACCGATGATAATTATGTAAGTATAAGAACAACCGATAGTATAATCAATGACCCCGACTATATTCCGACAAGTCAGGCTGTATTTAATGGGTTAGAAAACAAAGTCGATAAAGGGGATCCCGATTATGAGAACCCGATTGAGATAATAACTCTAAATGACCAGCCCGTAGAAGTCGAAGACAAGGTCGCAAAAATAGACTTATCTCAATCCTATTTATACGAGGATGAGGACATAGATTTTAACACACTAATGTAATCGTATGCTTATATACGATGAAAGAGAAGAGGTATCAAAACATGGCAAATAAAGCTATTGATAAAGCCTATTTACAGCAACAATTTGTAAACTTCAATAAAGATGTCGTAAATAAGCGCTACATTACAAAGTTAGGTACAATACCGGTAGGAAAAAGGACTGGTGTTAGCGAGAATGATTTTATCTATAATGAAGATCAGTATTCCCTATATAACGACAATATTGTTCAGTGGATAGGCACTAGCCAAACCATCACACTACGTCCCAATTCTGACAGCCCTGTAGAGGTTTCTGCTAATACAGGATATTTCTACAAGATAGAAATGGTGGAAGGTACAGATACGGATGCTGGATGGTACGCCATTGATAGTCTTACAGCGGTTAAAGTACAGGATGAGACAGGATATGGGGCTGGAGAAGGCATTCAAATAGCTGACTCTGCTTCGGGAGACGGGTCAAAAACAATCTCTGCCCTTGTATACACCAGTAATACCTACAATGAAGATATTCTTAGAACAATAGATCAAGGGACTATATCTTGTGGAAATCAAAGCATTATATTCCAAAACAGATCCAGAGTAGACTCTGTGTATACCATGGAGGAAATGGCCGACGCCAATTACACTTCAGAGTCAGACGGTGTTCAACTAGGTTATATTGTTCAGTATATCGGCGACGATGAACAGCCAAGCGTATCTCCTGGAGAGGAGGAGGATCCTGGAGAGGGGGAGGATCCTGGATATGACTACACACCTACCCTCTTAAAGAATGGGCAGTTCTATAAGTTGGTAGATGCTACTGTTGATAACAATAGGCCTCACTGGGTACCTACTTATCCAATCTCGATAGACGATCGCTACAATGCCAATAGTAATCTATCTATAAGTGAGAATGGTCTCCTTGACAACAGCCATATGGACGCATTAGGTTTAACCGCGTTCATTACTAATCAAGGAACACAAGCTTTCTCAGTTATATTCCAATTCGTTGGTGCAGATACTCAATATCGGTATTCAGGTGGAAACATTAATTTATATGAAGGTCGATTCTATAAAGTAACCTCCTCGGGTGGTGATCCCGCAATTCTCTCTATTACGGAAATGGGAGCTCAAAAGGAAGTAGAATACACTATTGGTGAAGCTCCTACTGTTACAGAGGGATATCTGAAAACCTATCAACTTTACAAGACGGTAGATGGCGGATCTCCTGAAGCTGTATCAGGGTCTGTTATCAATATTCCTAAAGACTTCTTGGTTAAATCAGCCAGCGTACGAACATATACTGCAGTAGGTGGTTTCTGGTACAAGGGTCTGTGGTATTCATATAACTCGACTAATGACAGCTTTGTGAATGGTACAACCGAGTTATTCCTTGATACATCCGATTATACAGTGTCAGGCAGTGCTGTTACTGCATTTGGTAGTACATGGCCTAAATCAGTGTATGATGCAGCCGCTAGAACTACAGCTATAGGTTCTGTTTCAGCTGATGATTGCGTTGTTGCATGGGCATCAGGTGAGGGCACAGGCAATATCGAAGGTAATAAGTACATTGATTTCGTAATTAATGTAAAAACAGGTTCTGCTACAGACGAACACATGTACTTAGCTTTAGGCGACTTAGTTCAGACTTATAGTGCCGGCGCAGGTATTTCCATCAGTTCGGACAATATCATTTCTCTCGACTTCCAGTATGAGACACTCCCGACCTATTCTTCGAATCTGCCTCTGGCTATTCAGTATATAGGAGCTGATGATGTAGATACGACGGACGCAGGTTATACGGGAGCTGCTGCAAGTCCTACCCTGTTACAGGCGGGTGGTTTCTATAAGTATGACACAACAAATAATGTATGGGTTCTAATCAATACAGCGAAAGAAGACGTTGACATTGATTTTAGCCTGAGTGATTTTAGCTAATATAAAATAACTACTTAATACACAACCTATATCGCCCTGCTGTTACCTAAAGGGGTTTAGTTGGACGAATATAGGTTGTTTGTATAGTCGATTTGAGGTGAAGAGAAATGGGAAATAAAGTAGTAGATAAGACATATTTAAAACGTCAGCTCAAGAACTTTTATGACAATATTCTTTTATGTAAATTCCCGAAAATAAATGACCAAAGCTCTTCATCAACAACAACCTATTCCTCAACGAAAATAGAATCTTTATTGAGTGCTAAAGCAACCTGTGCGGATTTATCACAAGTTGCATTTTCGGGTTGTTATTCAGACTTGACAGGTGTACCTCAAACCCTTGATTCAGCAATATATGATAATTGTGGATGCGTAATTTCAGATACATATGCAAGCAGCGTATGTAGGGAGTTCGATAATGATACATGTTCAACTCACACGTTCCTAAAATCCCCATCCGGATGTGTTATCGGATGCGTGGATGAAGTGAATTGGGCTGAATGTGCAGGTTGTGCTGCTTATGATGACTCAGGTAATTATATTTCAAATACTTATATAAGGTGTTATGATTTATGCTCAGTTGCAACGTCGGGACAATATTGTGACTTAAGTGGTGTTCCAACGTGCTTATCTGAATTTACGAATGATTGTGGATATACGTCATGCACAGGAACTGTTACAGGAATCAATCTGTATAATAATGGGACTTGTGTATGTACTTTAGATAATAGTACAGCATTATGTCTTGGATGTAATGCTTTTACAAATTCAGCATACATTACTGCTTCGGATAATATCACAGGTAATGCTGAGACGTCGTCTTGTGCTACATGTGATAGTGAAGGTAATGTGATCTGTGATACGTATGCAACTAAATTAGAACTGGCTACAGATACTGCAACATTTAGAGGTTCGTTCGCAAGTTGGTCTGACGTACCCACGTGTGCATCAGGGTACTGTACAAACTATGCTGGTTGTTGCGCACCAAGCCCTAATGACTATATGGTTGTTCAGGATGCTACTGGATACAACGTCTCATGTGTGGGTCAATATCGTTTTAAATACAATGGTCTATCATGGGACGACACGTCAGGTTCTGCATGTAAGAACTTATGGGCTCCGGAGTATAGGATTAATGAAGTATTGGATACGACTGTCACACAAGGGTCTAGTAATGGTGTTACGTCTGGGGCGGTTTACAATGCTATACCGACGGACAATTGTCAATTAGCAAATACGTGTGGATATACCACCTGTGATGGAACAGTGACTTCAGTAAACATTTATTGCGGAACAACCCTCAAGACAACCATAACTTCAACAGGAGATATATGTTTAGGGTCTAACGCCTTCAATAGCACAGGGTTTACAACATGTACCGGAACAGTTACAATTTCGGATCAAGCGAAATCTAATAGCAGCACACCGGTAGCTTTGTGTACTGGGGGAACAACCATAGGAAAATCTGGTGGGTGTAGCTTAGGCTTTAACACTTGTACGGGTGTACTTACATCTGTAGCATATTGTGGAAATGTGTGCGGCTGTGCAAACTACGTTGTTCCGGGTACTTCTACGACCAGTAATTATATTGCAACAATTAACACATGCAAAATACAATATGCCGCAACCGCTGCAAATAACTGGGTGGCTAACTTAAATACAGGACTGTTATCCGGTAAATGTTTATGTACATCTTGTGCATTAATAGTACCAGTTGGAACAGCAAGTACAACAAACGGAGCTATATGGATAACTACTTGATCCGGGAGGGGTTAGGGTATGGCAGGATATATCAATTATAGAGCTGGAAATACTAACTATAAAATACCGTTCTGCGAAACTACACCTCCTACAGCTCCGGCAATAGGCTATTATTGTGGTGGGGCTTATTACCTCCCTATAGTTAATGGGGTTACGACAGCTACGGGGTCCGGATATACATGCATTATAGGTAACTATGCGTATTACG
>Ga0310697_10000081_pt1 | contig 132669 bp, 171 predicted proteins | sample 172DNAGHGlowgp2_FD_203883 | JGI IMG/M metagenome (GOLD analysis project Ga0310697, IMG submission 203883) | Sheep rumen microbial communities from Palmerston North, Manawatu-Wanganui, New Zealand - 1728 DNA GHGlow gp2 (v2) (version 2) | ecosystem: Host-associated > Mammals > Digestive system...
AAATACGGCCCTGAAAAAGCATGTCTATCCTTCGACGAAACAGGCTTTGGCTGGTGCTGGAAAGAATGGTACGAAGATCATGGCTTACAAGTAGTTCCTATTCAGGAATTGCTTGACAGCGTTCGAGAAGAAGAACATAAAAAGGAAGATTGGATGGAGTTACTTGTATGAATCTTGAAAACATACCACCAAATACAAATCTTGAAAACATACAGCCGGCTAACAATATATCGATAGATAGCAATTCTATCAGCGGCATATCGACAAATGGCTATTCTAGCTGGGAAGGACAATTACCAAATGTAGAGGTACATGACTCGACATATAACCTTGATTTTGAACGAGTAATACAAGAAGCCGTAGCGCAATACGCCGAAAGAAATCCATGGTTTGCAGCAAATCCAATGCTTGCAACAAATACAGACGGAATCATTCATATACACTACGAAGACGTACACAGTCAAGAAGAACAACCCAATAACTCACAAGAAAAACAACCTAATAACTCAGAAGAATGGATGGAGTTATTGAAATGAGCATTGAAAACATAAAAATACCACTAGACTATACCATTCCATGGTTTGACCTCGAAAATGTTACAAATGTTAATCCTGCATGGACTGCACGACTATCCAATTTTGATCAAATAATCAGAGAAGTTGCAAGCAGCTGGAATACATTAACTACACCGCAGGTAGTACAACAAACAAAAAATCCAGATGTTCAAATTCCTGAACAACCTACCAATCCAGAAGAGTGGATGGATCTCCTGAAATGAAAACGGCCGCAGATTTCTCTGCGACTGTTTTAAGGAGTTGACCTGCTGATCACTATTATTGTACACAAAAATGCCTTAATAATCAAGGAGTAGCTATGATTTTACCTAAATTAACAAAAAACGAAACCAAGCTTGCAAGCAAGGCTATCGGACTAAAAAGCCGCAAGTGTAAATGTTGCGGCAAACATATTGATGTTGGCCCCAACTATGCCTACAAGAAGCGTAGGGGAGAAACATACGACTACTATTGCTCATATTCATGTTTCAGAGATGCAGAGTAAAGGAGAAGAAAGATGGAAGGATTGCGTCCGTGTCCTAAATGCAATGGAGAAGTTGAAGTTATCAGAATGCCCGATTTGAAAGGTCAGAAAACCTATCGCATCCAGTGCCGCCGCTGTGGCTATACCGTAGGACGGGGGCTGGGATATAAAGAAGAATCCAAAGAACAGCAGATGGAAAGAATCAAGCAGTATGAAGCCTTATCCCGTTGATGTTTGTTGGTCTCTGTGCCCGCTTGCGCTGGCTTGATGTTGATGGGTCCGGCCTTCTCGGTCGGGCTTTTCATTCTGCTTTTTAAGAAAAAAAGCGGGAATTCTCCCTCATTCATGCGGGAGATGAAAGCATAATGAGGAGTGTTACAGGATGAACAGAACAATCACTTATAGACTGTATCCAACGGATGAACAGGCTGTCTTGTTTGCAAAGACCTTTGGCTGTTGCCGAAAAGTCTGGAACCTGATGCTTGCAGATCGGGAGCGGGCGTATGCCGAGGAAAAACGGACAATAAAACCTACACCGGCCCAATACAAGGCAGATTATCCATACCTGCGCGAAGTGGACTCTCTGGCCTTGGCTAATGTTCAGCTTGATCTTGAAGGCGCATACAGGCGTTTCTTTACAGTTAAAGGCACAGGACATCCACGGTTCAAATCCAGAAAGCACGGCAAGGAATCCTATACAACCAACAATCAGAATGGAACCGTTGCAATCCGGACAGACATATCGACGATACGTCTTCCGAAGCTCGGTTTTGTAAAAGCTGTACTACACAGAATGCCAGAGGATGGGGCGAAGCTTAAATCTGCCACAGTCAGCAGGACCCCGAGTGGAAAGTATTATTGTGCTGTACTATTCGAACTGCCGAATCCTGTCCCGCAAGAAATTGAAGACCATACAGCAAACGCAATTGGTCTGGATTACAAGTCAGATGGATTCTATGTTGCGTCTGACGGCACTTGCCCAGGATCTCCCAAATTGTATCGAAAGGCACAGAAAAAGCTGGCTCATGCGCAGCGTGGCCTGCGGCATAAGGTAAAAGGCAGTCACAACTACGAGAAGCAGAAAGTTCGTATTGCCAGAAAGCATGAGAAGATAGCAAACCAACGCAAGGATTTCCTGCATAAAGAAAGTACCGCGATAGCCAAGCGGTATGATCTGGTAGCAGTGGAATCTCTGAACATGCGAGCAATGGCAAACAAGGCATTCGGGAACGGAAAGGCAACGCTCGACAACGGATGGGGCATGTTTATCGATATGCTGGATTACAAAATGTCCGAAAGAGGCAAAGTTCTGGTCCGTGTTGACAAATGGTTTCCATCCAGTCAGGTATGTGGTGATTGTGGGTGCATCAACCCGGATGTCAAAAACCTGAATGTTCGCAAATGGTCGTGTCCGGCATGCGGCGCCATTCACGACAGGGATATTAACGCAGCTAAAAACATCCTGAAAGAAGGTGTAAGGATGTATAGAGAAACGGTAAACACATAAAAGGCGTTATGGTAGGGCGGGAACCGTCCAAACCTATAACGCCTGTGGAGCCCGCGGCCTCTATTGATGGAACTCTGTTCTGTCAGCAAGTCGCAGCATTGAAGCAGGAAGCTCGGTCATTCATGGTCGAGTAGATCACGAAGAATCGGAAGTAACCGAGTAGTTCACGGAGTTGTGTATGACGGAGAAAACAAAACAGATTATATTCGGAATGTCCAAGATTCAGGAAATTCTGAACAATATTCGCCCAGGTAACACTTGGGAAATTGCTTATGACAATCCCGAGCGTGTTCCTTTGTCGGATTGGGATAGGAATTATCACAACCTGATCGACGGCGAAGACTATTTCTTTATTTGGCAGGACAAAAAGCTGTTATACACAATCGACGTAACAGGAGACAGTGTACTAACAGCTCTTTGGGAGCTGATGGAAAAGCTGGCAAAGAAGTTTTGATGTGAAAAAGATTTACAAGGAGAGATAAATATGGGTCTGGATATGTATCTGACGAAAGTCAAGAAAGAAGAAATTGGTTACTGGCGCAAGGCGAACGCCATTCATCGGTGGTTTGAAGATCATTGTTCCGAAGACGGCATTGAAAACTGCCAGCCAGTGTACGTGTCCAAAGAAGATTTAATCCAGCTGAGAGACGACTGTCAGAAGGTTCTGGATTCTTCTAAGCTTGTCTACAAGCCTATAACAGTACGCCGGTGGAACTACGACAAGGGAGAAAACGAAGAAGTGCAGCAGATGGCCGAAGTTTTGGAAGACACCAGCGTTGCTCAGGAACTTCTTCCTACACAGGATGGTTTCTTCTTCGGTGGAACACTTTATGATAAGTGGTACGTCGAATCTTTGAAAGAGACTATTTCAATAATTGATAAAGTTCTTGAAAATGTCGACTTTGATGAGTACGGAATCCAATATGCTGCATGGTGGTGATTAATATGGCTAAGAAAAAGACTGTAGAAAACATTGAAGAAAAATTTGATGAGCTGACGGAATCTGAAGTTAAGAGCCTTGAAAACAAGGATCGTCAGCCTGAAAGAATCGTGATCCGTAAGTTTCCAGTTCGTAAAGCAAGGATCAAGATTGTTGGAGATACGCCGCTTCTTGTTCATGCCTGGTCTGCAAAAGCCAAGCGTCAGATGCTGGAAGCCCAGCAGGATCCCGATCCCAAAAAAGGCAAAGGAAAAGCCAAGAAATACGAACTTCGTGAGCCGTTTGCAGACTTTGTGAATGCAGCTTACTGGATTACAGAGAAGCCCGAAGTTGATGGGCTTCCAGATGCGGACCAGAAAAAGCTGTTCGAAGAAGCTTGGGAAAAAGGTGCTAAGTTTGGATTCCCGACAATTGCATTCAAGAAAGCTGCTGTCTCCGCTGTTCACTCAGCAGGTTTGATCACATCTCAGCCATTTATGAAGCGTCTTTTCCATGTTCATGCTGTAGGCGGAACACATGTCGGCTCCGGTCAGGAACTTGCGATCATCAAAACGGAGAATCCGCCAGAACTTTGTGAAGACATGGTAAAGGTTGGCCCGCAGAGGGTTGCAGATCTTCGGTATCGTCCTGCTTTCAGGGATTGGTCTACCGAACTGGAGATCGAGCTGATTGAAACCGGTACTTTCACAATGGACGACATTGTCTCCGCATTTGAAATGGCCGGATTTATGAACGGTGTTGGCGAATGGAGAGTCGAAAAAGACGGTGAGTTCGGCTGCTTTCACATTGAAGATGTAACAGAGGTGAAGTAATATGTCAGAAGCGGCTTACTCTTATTCTTATGGAGAGATGAAACGTTTCTTCAAGAACCCCGCAGAAGTAGCAGGAAAAGTTTGTCAGCAGCTTGCAGCAAGCGAAACGGGATTAACACCAAAGGCGTTGGTTGATGCAAGCCGGGACGAAAACGCTCCTCTGCATAACGAATTTGAATGGGATGATAATATTGCAGCCGAAAAGTATCGCGAATCTCAAGCAAGCAACATTATCCGACATCTGATTATCATACGAACAGACAATCAGGAAATTCGCAAACATAAAGATCGATCTTTTGTGTCAACCGGTGAACAAAACAATGCTTATATTCCGCTGAAAGAAGCATTGAACAACGAAACCTGGAAAGCCAATCTCTTGAAAGCAGCACGGCAGGACGCAGAAATCTTTATTGCAAAGTATCGTCGCCTTTCTGAACTCACAGGCGTAATTACTGAACTTAACAGATTCTTGGACGAGGAAGCGTCCTAATACTTCCCTGAAGGTGAGAAGCCGTACGTGGACAGAATCTGGCAGTCGAGTCGAGTAGGGGTACGTTGGGCCAAGGAAGCGTCAGGTCTGGCAGTCATGGTGAGCTGTTGTAAGTAGAGTAGTGGACTGGCAGTTGAGGCGGGTCTATGCCCGGTAGCGCTAGGATAGGAATGGTAAGGCAGTCAAGGCAATGTCGGTAATGGAATGACACGCAAGTGTGCGGCAGCCTAGGCAGCGTATGCCACGTTCCGTAGTGCCAAGTATCGCTTTGGGAGTTTCCGGTCTCGTTAAAAACCGGACACGCCGCCATAGCTCAATTGGCAGAGCAATCGCCTTGTAAGCGATAGGTTAAGGGTTCAAGTCCCTTTGGCGGCTCTCTTTATAATTGAAAAGGAGTGATGAAATGACAGCCTTGGATTTGATTTACGATAAACTCAAAGCCGGAGAATCTTTTGGCAAAATTGAGCCGCACAGACAAGGCGGAACATACTTCTGGCAGGTGCTAAGCGCAGACGAGAAGTTTATCCATTGGAACCATTACGGATCAAGTGCCAACACAACATGCCTGACAAGTCTGTACTGGATTATCACGACGATCTTCAAAACTACGCCGATAGACTTCTTATATGAGTATACAACCTACAGTGAATGGAACAGGATTAACGAGTGTTATAAAGACATGCATGTTGAATAAAGCGTTGTTTGGGCGGACCTGAGACAACCGCCCGGACAACGTGTAAAAGGAGAGATTATGTTTATTAAGCTTGAACAATATCTGAGGCCGGGGACATACAAATACTACAACGTCAACGACATTCGGTCTTTTGAAGAAGGGCAGGAAGGCGGAACTTACCTGCACCTGACATACGGTGCAGATGCTGTAATCGAAACCCCTGAACAGATTAACAATTTAATTTGGAGGACAGAGAATGCTGTACGACACGAAGCTTGAAGCATGCGAAGAATGGGTACGCGGCATGAATTATATTCCGACTTCTGTCGTGGAGAAGCTTGGAACAATTGGTTGGGTAAATGAGATTACCCCGCCTTCTTTATATGACCGTGTTTATGTTTTAAACAACCACGAATACGGGGAGATTATCGAAACACAGTACAATGGAGATGACAATCTGTATCTTATTCGTCTTGACTCCGGTGAAAACATCGTGCTTCCGGTTGACGAATTTCAGGTAGACTACGAAGATTCGATGCCAATGTGGGGAACTATGTTTGAACCAGAAGAGATCGACAAAGAATGGATTACCGGAGAATACTGTGAACCGCATCTGCAGGAAGTTGCGGACTGTGGTTTCCGTATTTACGACACAGAAGACTTTGGTATTCTTCTTGGAATCGACGGAGCTGGTTATAGCTTCTACGGCACAGAAGACGACCCGGGACACTGGCTGAAACTCTACGACGCTCGCGGCCTGAAATGGCACAAGGAGAAAAAAGCATGACAGTACAGGACATGGTTGATGAACTGGAGTTTATTAAACAGGATAACGCCAAGTGTATGACTGTAATTGCCAGCCGTGATTCCACAAAAGAAGAAAAAGGCGAATGCAGAGCGAGAATGATGGAAAACAACCATCAGAAAATGCACTTGGAAAGCACGTTACTTTCGATCAAATACGATCCGTATTTTTAAGGAGAACATATGTGGTGGGAATTATGTGACGGCAGCAGCGAATTCCTTGTTGACCTGTATGGAAACGGACAGGCCACGTGGCAGGCTGCCAAGAAATGGTTTCAGGACAAAGGCTATCATGGTAATTTTCTCCTGATTCATAAATTCAAAAACAGTTTCAAACTCTATAACATTAACATAAAGGAGAAGAAGAATGACAAGTAAGGAACTGTACGAAAAGCTTAGGCCCCATGAAGTGCATTATTTGCTGGCTCAGATGAACCATGATGGGCTGAACGTCAACGTCTCTGACATCTTCTCCGACCTAGTAAAAGATGCCGCGAGATGTAACAACTATAATTCGGACGTGTACTACGATATGTGCGCCATTGACGACGCACTTAAGAACTACAACCCGGAAGAAGGTTTCGATCCAATCTGGGTTGGTTTTCGTAAGATGGGCGTAGACGGCACATCCTATGTCTTACTGCGGGCTGAAGAAGATAAGAGCTGGCCGCAAATGGCACTATCAAAGAACTACTTTGCGCTGTACAGTCTTAACGTAAGAGAAAAGAGCGACGGACTTTACAATGTTGTATGGAGTGAATACGCAGTATGATTATTTGGACAAACGATATTGATTTTGAAAAGGACTGGAAAGACGATCTTCTGGAAGAATATCCAGACGCCAGCGAGGAAGAATTAAGAGATCTTGCCTATGAAATTAACGAAGATTATTTCAATGATGAAAAGATCAATCTCAATAAGGAACTACATCGACCTATTGTTGTATTCGCGGACCTGGGATTGTGGTACGGCCGCCGGTCGGCGTATAAGTTTCTGAAAGGCACAAACCTGAACAACTGTCTCGGTGGAACATGTGGAGATTATATCACTTGGTACACTGAGGATGGCGAACTGATGTGCAAGGATATACACCACGATGGTACAAACTATTATACCTATCGTGTGCTGAAGCCGGACATCACAGAATATGAATTTGAAGAAGAATACTACGACAACAAGAACGCCGTCGAAGAAATGACAGAGCCGCTTGGACGCTATGTTGAAGAAATATACGGAGTGGTATAATGATTTATCAAACAATTCTCACAGAACACAACACAATCGTCATGCGTGTGAAAGCCAACTCGCGGGAAGAAGCAGAAGAGATTATGAATCGAGTGCTCGACGAAGAAGCCGAATACATTTCCGAAGAGTTTGACATGAGCGGAACAAAAGAATGGAGCCGCACACCGATGGAAGAAGTTCATCCAAGCACATTTGACGAACGGGCCACAGTCACAGAAAACGAAGACGGCTCCCTTGAGATCCAATACGAAGGTGGAGACGAATGAAGAAAAAAATGTACGGTTATATGTATCTTGAGGATTCGGTGAACATTACTGATCCTTGCTACGATGCCAACGTCTGGTGCCGTATTAATAACTTTCCGGTTTCTGAAGGTGTATACGAATGTTACGCCGTAACAGCATCTGATCGTGAAACCCACGGCTGGGGAAAAAGAATTGCCAAGTGCGGCATCCGAAAAGAAGGCTCAAACCCCACACAATATGAGCAAAAAGGTTCTATCGGAGTAGACGCTGGCATGGCAGGCTTCTTTGCTTGTGACAATGAAGCCGTTTTTGAAAATGAAATATTAAAAAATAGATGTAAGGATGTTTATCATGGCAAGAACTACTTCTGCACGTCCTCGGGCTACGGGGACGGGGCATACCCTGTATACGCTGGTTACGAAGATGGAAAAATCGTCGAAGTCTACATCGAGTTTCTCTAAGGAAAAGAAAACTTCGGAAGCTAATAAGGCCGGTTGGCAGCGTACAGGCGAAAGAATTCGTAATCCTGTATTCAATGACTTTCAAATGATTTCCCCAAAACAGGTAATGTTCTCGTACTACATCAACTTGTATCGTAAGAAGTTCAACATCAGCCAAAGAGAAATGGCTGATGTTTGTTCTTTGTATGGCAAACCCCACAACGTAAAGGTTACAGCACAGGACATCTATTTTTACGAAAGCTACAAAAGAATTCCAACCCCACAAAAATTTCAGGTAATTATGGATACCATGAATCTTGACCCCACATGTCTATAAAGGAGAATAACAATGATTGACGCACGTTTGATTGCAATTTACAACGAATACCTTGGAAACAATCAGGAAGCTGAATTTATCAATATGCTCTATGAACTTCTGGATTCTGTGACGCCCGATCTTCGTGTAAACGTAGCAAAGGATCGCCGCGTTCAGAAGATGAAGGAAACAAAAGCCGAGCGCAAGGCCGCGAAGCAGCGGTTTGAGGCTTATCTGGATGCTATGACTCCGGAAGAGCGCATTGCATTCCTGAAGACGCCTTGGGAAAAGATGCCGGATTGGATTAAGGATATGGGTCTCGTCCGGTTCCCTGAAGAATTTAACTTCCTGCGCATTGCCGGAATTGTCAACGAAAACGAACGCCAGAAGGAAACGTTCGGCTGCCGCCTGATTCGGTATATGGAATCTCACGGCTTTATCACTTCAGACGAAGAAGGAACGAAACTGCACTACGATCATTTCGCAGAAGTCTGCAACAAGCTTGCTGAGAAATACGATCTTGCATGGCGGCCGGGACACAAGGCGCAGAAGACACGCATTACAACGTCGGATCTTAAAGGATATACCACCAAGAACATCACACCCAAGAAAGATAAGCTGACGGCTATCTCTGTCGCAACTGGCGTGCCGATTGCATATCTTGGCGGATACTGTGACAACGAACCGCCGAAGACGGGGCCCATCCCGGACGACTTCAATCCTTTTGGTTCTGTAAAGTTCCGTAAAAAGCGTGGTCATGCAGCATGATCTACGAAGACTTTCTTGCTACATTCACAGATTATAAACCCATTACTTTGTACTGGCAGCGCTTTAGTATTGCAGAAGAGCACGGAAAGCCGGAAATAAGGGCCGTGTATAAGGAGATTTTCAACGAAGCCAAAGATGATTACAAGCTGCTGACAGAACTGGTAATGGTGCTCAATCATAAGGCTTGGCAACATTGCGAAAGTCTTGATAATACAAAGTTTTGCAAGATCTATACAGAACTGTATAACACCGCGAATGAGTATGCGCATTCTCATCTTAAAGGCGAGGAAATGGATTACTTCTTCGATGTTACGGATTAGTCCACGCTTTCGCGTGGAAAATGCCGTTGGTTTCTGCTGTTTTTGCAATCCCCGTTGGGCATTTCTTAAATGTCTTCCGGCGTTTTCTTAAACGACCCTAGGCAAATATTACAAAAAAACGATAAATTTTAAGGAGAGATTAATTAAAATGACTGGACTGAATCAGACTTCTATTATTGGTAATGTGGTACGTGACGCCGAGCTGAAAATGGTGAACATTGAAGGCGTGCAGACACCCCGGTGTAAGTTCTCTGTGGCCGTGAACGAAACTCGTGCCAATGGAGAACCGATTGTGACTTACTTTGATGTGACTGCGTGGCGGGAATATGCCACAAAGATTGCTCCCTGGGTACTGAAGGGCCGTCAGGTGTTTGTTACCGGCAAGGTGCGGCTGAATCAGTATGTTGATGCCAACAGAAATATCAGGACTTCGCTGCAGCTGCACAGCCCTGAGGTGATTCTGCTGGGCAAGAAGCCCGAAGTGGAAGTGCCGAATGTTGAGGAAATCGATGACGACGAGCTGCCTTTCGGTTAATTAAATGACCACGCCCCGTGGAAACTCGGGGCGTGTTTGATATAAAATTATAAAGAAAGGATGCGAAAACCCCATGCGAAAAGTAGTCCTTACGGACGAAAACGAAGATGAAAGTAAGACTTGCTACATCTCAGAAACGGAAACCCCGCGAAAAATCCTTGAACACTTTAATATTTCACCGGACACAAAGATTGTCTACGTCAACGGAGTAATTATCTCTAATGAAAAAATGAAAGAACCTATCAGAGCCAGAGCGCCGATCTTTATGTCCATTCATAACAAGACCGTTATGCGAACTTGATTCGCTTGCCTATATGCCGGTCGGGGACAGAGTAGTGGGGTCTCTGTTCCCGAATTTCTTTTTACCCCATTGATATAGATTTGAAAGCATATGCTTTTAAATAAAAATAATTTATTTAAGGAGATTACTATGGTTAAGATTACTCTGATTACCAACAACCCCCGTGAAGTGGACATCGTTCCTGAGACTATGACGGTTCGTGAGTTCCTTGAGAAGCACAATGTGAACTACGGTCTTTCTTCCACGTCGATCGACGGCTCTCCGCTGAATACGGCGGGTCTGGACGCTACGTTTGCTGATCATCAGGTGACGGAGCGAGCGATTGTGACTTCTCTGCCGAACAAGGATAACGGAGCGCAGGCTGTCGTTGTGGGTTCGTCCTGCGTGATTAAGTCCACACTGACGCCCGAGCAGATCAAGAAGGTTAAGAAGCTGCATCCTGAGATGCTGACGATGTATGACGAAGATGAACCCTGCTTTGCCATCGATATCGATGAGACGCAGCCCGGTTCCATCAACGAGGTTGGCGCATGCTTCGGCAGTGCTACCAGTCCCGACGGCAAGGCGACGATTACAGTCGTGATTGATCCGGCTTCCGAAGATCCGGCTGAAACTGTGTATAACCGGCTGGGACAGGCGCTTCTGCTGCTGGATGAAGCCGAGAAGAACATCGTAGAGGCTCTGCCTGAGATGGACGAAGAAGAGCGCAAGGTGCGCGCTATGATTATCCGTATGTAAACCTTCGGAGAGGGAGAGAACTTCCTCTCCCTCTCTTAATTTGGAGGTACAAATGTTTAACAGAACAATTACAAGATTTGATCCTTTTACAAGCAGCCTTATAAATAAAGTATTCGAAGCTCGGCCGCTTTATGCGATTGACGACACAATTAAGATGACGTCCATTGTTTTGCTTTATAAGCGGGTTGAAAATCTGAAAGTAAGCAGCCAGCGCCTTAACCCCGTTCTATTCCCTGCAGAAGGAATAGAACTCAGTACAGATCCGAATACTTATTCTCTGTACTGGTTTGAGAAACAAGACCCCACAACAATTCTGAAGCCGTTCGAGAAGAAGTTTCAGAAAATCGAATCGCTTCCGCCGCAGGAAAAATATTATACAAAGACTTTTGATCAGCAGATTTATTTCAGGGTAATGCCGGAAGAAAACACTGTGTGTATCTTCGCCGAAGAAATCACAACACAGTTGTGGCATGCCGTGCAGTTTCTGTTTCCGAAGTTCTTTAAGGTGTTCAAAGAGAAACCTTTAAGCAAGGAAGAAACTGATTTTCTGCTGACCCTGACACAGAAAAGACCCGACGATTATCTCCAGAAAATTCGTGAGCTTGTAAATACAGAAGAGTTTCAGTCTTACGCTCTTAAGGATCAGCTGTTTGCCTTGGAAAGAAAGCTGTTTGACCGCAAGGTAAGTGCCGCCAAAGACAGGCTGAACCAGCTCGAACAAGCAATGGAACAGGCAATGCAACAATATCGTAACGCTTGTTCGCAGCGGTTCGAAGCAGTCGCATTGGTGTCCGGTCTGGAAGCCATGCGCAATCAGAAAGAAGAAAAGACGGAACTTCAGGAATACCTGACCAACAATAAAAGAATCAGCCATATCATTATCGACGGTAACGATATCAGCTTTATCGCAAAGACAGAGCTTGTACCGTATCTGACAGATGATTGGGAAATCATAAGCAAGTCCGAAAACTACTTTTACAAATTCGAAGAAGAGTCATCTCTGCCGTTAGAGGATGTCAAACTCCTTCTGAACGCAATCTTTTCTGAAGATGCAATGTTGAAACTGAAGATGTGTGCATATTTCCAGATGGATTATTTCGGAAGCGGCGTAAGGACTGCTTCGCATTATGATTTCGCCGGAATAGATAAAACGCTACAGGACTATATTCCGAATCCACATCTGAATTTGCATAATTGTTTCGGACAGAACGCAACTGCTATCTTGGACCAGCTGAAATGTGGAGACGTAATCGGAGCCATAGAGTGCTGTATTGCTTGTGCGCAAAGGGTTAACATTCACGAAGGCATTTCGTTCAATCCGTTTGTCCACGACTTGCTGAATTCCAAAGGAAAATGCTTGGTTGCCGACGGTCGGGATATGACTATCGAAGAAGCAATTAATTATTTAAAGGAAAAGAATAATGAATAAGTTGGAAGAATTGGTGGCTTGGCCAGGGAATTATGGATTCACAGCCCCGGCCGACAAACTCAAGATCTATTATTCGGCTGACGCATATGCAAAAACCGTTGCCTTGGTTCAGGCGCACACTGTTGAAGTGGGCTGGAACATGGTGATCAAACCCTACAAAGATGGCTACAAGGTGTACGACATTCTTGTTTATCCACAAAAGGTAAGTCCATCTTACATCTCTGTGGATGTTGCCAACTGGGGCTTATGGAAAGCCACGCTGACAGATGAAGAAGATCAAAATCTGTTTGGTCACGGGCATTCTCACGTAAATATGGAAACCTTTGCTTCAATGGTAGATATAAATCAGCAGCACGATGAGATCCTTACAAAACAGACTGGATTCTATTTCTTTCAGATCTGGAACAAACGAAACAGTATCAACTCATTCTTTTACGATATAGACAATAAAATATGCTACACGAATGACGATATCGATATGATTGTGGAATGTGAAAATGAAAACTTGGAACAGTTTATTGCTGACTCATTTTCAAAAGTATACAACCGCAAAGATACGTGTCCGGTAGAGACGGGAGAAGATTGGAATGAATCTAAGCAAGTCATTTGAGTTCTTTGACCCAAACACATGTAAAGGCCGAATCAATATTATCGGCTGTGGATCGGTTGGTTCTACGGTGGCTGAGCTTCTTGCAAGATTCGGTCTGGAAAAGTTCAGCCTATACGATTTTGATATCGTAGAGCCCAAGAATATTGTCAATCAGATGTTTACCTGTGAGCACATTGGCATGAAAAAGGTTGATGCGGTTGAACAGATGCTGAAAGCGATCAATCCGGAAATATCCGTGAGAAAGTACGACAAGGGTTGGGATGGGCAGAATCTGGACGGATACATCTTTCTTGCCGCTGATAATATCGAAGTGCGAAGAAAGATCGTGGAAGCAAACATGTACAATGAATTTGTTAAAGCGGTTTTTGACTTTCGCACAGGTCTGACTGACGGCCAGCACTATGCTGCTGATTGGTCTGAGTACAAGAACCGCAAAGATTTATTGGGAACAATGAACTTTACACATGACGAAGCGAAGCAGAACGCTCCTGTATCGGCCTGCAACGTGGAATTGTGTGTAGCTCCTACAGTAAGAATGATCTGCAACGTAGGAGTAACAAACTTTATTAACTTCCTAAAGGGAAAGAAGCTGTACAAGATTATCACTCTTGACGCTTTTGACTTAGAAAAAGGAATAGACGCAGTATAATCATGCAATGCATATAGGGAAACCTAACTTCTAATGTGATTAGAAGTAGCGACTTGTTAGGCGAAGGGATGCGCGAAGGCATCGCACGGAGAGGATCCCGGCGAACAAAACTTGGATAATCGAGGCTCGTGACAGACAAATAACAAGTCCGATTAAATTATAAATGAATGGGAATTAGAGTTAAAAAAAAAAAAAAAAAAAAAAGTCGTTTGGGGAGCAAAACTCAGTAAGAAGAGATGACCTGAACGTTACAGCTCTGCTGGTACCACTCGAGTTTCAGGAAGACAACAAACAATTTAGATTGCATGGAGAACAATATGATTTACATCACGATGAAACAAAAACCGAAAGAGAATCAAATTACATGGCTCGATTTGCTTTCGGAAGATTTAACAATGAACGACATGGTAACTCCCGGCGCGGCCGGTACGATTACCAGAACGTTGGACGAAGCAACGCCAGAACTTCTTTCAAGAATTGACGTTCCGGCGATGATTAACAGATTAAAGCGTTTTAATGAAGCACATCAGAATCTGTTCGAAGCAGACCGGAAAAGCCTGTATCGACACTTTAACATCCCCAAAAGAACGGGCGGACTCAGGCCAATTGACGCACCGTGCGAAGAGCTGAAACTTGCGCTGTCTGAACTGGTAATGATTCTTACAGAGAAGTTTGGCGTGCTGCATCACACAGCCGCCTATGCGTACATCAAAAAGCGGAGCTGTCCGCATCTTGTTCGGAAGCATCAGGTAAATGAATCCAACTGGTTCTACAAGACAGATGTCAGCGGGTTCTTTCCGAGCACAACGCTTGAGTTTGCAATGCGCATGATGAGAATGATTTTCCCGCTGAGTGAAATCTGCAAAGATAAAGAAGGATACAAGGAACTGGAAAAAGCTATAAGCCTTGGATTTCTAAATGGGGTTCTGCCACAAGGTAGCCCTTTGAGCCCTGCGCTCACAAATATTTTGTGCATTCCGATCGATCACAGAATCTTTAACGAGCTCGCGCATAAGCGGTTTGTTTACACACGGTATGCGGACGATCTGCATATCTCCTGTGTACAGAAGTTTGATCCAGACAAAATGACTGAATACATCAAAAAAGTCTTTGCTGAATTTGGCGCGCCGTGGACATTGAAGCCTGAAAAGACGCACTACGGCAGCCGGAAAGGATCAAACTGGATGTTGGGTGTAATGCTGAATGCAGACAACAACATCACAGTTGGCTATCGGAACAAAGCAACGTTCAAAGCAATGACATGCAGCCTGATTCAGGATTACAAACACAATAAGCATTGGCCGGTAGACGACGTGCAACAGTATTTAGGTCTTCTGTCCTACTACAAGATGGTAGAGCCGGAGTATTTTGATGCTTTAATTCACCGGTTTGACGATAAGTTCCATGTTGATACAAAAAGAATCCTGAAACAGCTGACTTCAGTATCTGTTTGACACAATGCATAGCCGTCTGGCACAGCTCGTGTTACGAACTGTATCGTAAAGGTAGTGGTTCTACGAGCTTCCAAATCCTCAAAGAGGCAGCCGCCAGGGCTTTCAGCCCAAGCGGCTGCCACTTTTCAAATTTGGAAGCTCGCAAAGACAATATAAAGATATTTAGATTGTGTTGAATGTGTGAAATTTGTCAAATCTGGTGGGGACATTCGAAAAATGACGTATAGGGAAAAGAGAAGCGAAAGACAATCGCTTCTCTTTTTTCAGAAAGGAAGAATATGGGTAACAGAGCATTAATTAAATTTGACGGACAGGATGCAGGGGTATATCTCCATTGGAACGGCGGTCGTGATTCCGTGGAAGCGTTTCTGGAGTATTGCAAACTCAGGGATTTCCGGTGCGACGATTATGGCGTAGCAAGATTCTGTCAGGTCGTAGGCAATTTCTTCGGCGGCGGATTGAGTATCGGAGTAACAACAAACATCAAGGATGAAGACGCCGACTGGGTGGATAACGGAATTTACATCGTTAAGGATTGGGAAATCGTAGGTCGTATCCCTGAAGATATATCAGAGCAGGATGAATACGACAAGACGGAATTGCTCGTCGATATCGATGGATGCCAGCCGGAAAACGATCGTCTTGGAGCAGCGTTTATAACGGCACCGTGGGTCAAAACAAAGAAGCTTCGTGTTGGGGACAAGATCTTCCGCCGTGTATTCGAAGGTGAAAAACCATCCATCGAAGAGATCGTCGGCATTGGAAAGTACGGTTCTGATCCGACACCACGGCCGTACATTAATAAGTGGGGCGACGACCCAGCACAAAACATCAACAACTACTTGATGGATGACAAGTACAGACTTTATCAGTAACCGGCCTTCGGGCCGGAACAATGGGGATTCGTATATTGGTTATTACGCCCGGCTTTGACCCGGGAAAGGGCGGATCGTAACCGTCATCCCCAGCCAAAGGACGTACGTCAGACCGACGTCGACTGTATGTACTGACGAAGCTCACCAAACGAGAATGGTTCCGTCCTGAACGGAATAAAGGACGCCCGGTGCGCATAAAACAAAATGGCATAAAAGACTTTCCGGGGCCGAATAAAAGAGCTTCAGCGTCCTTATTGCTTTCCTGTTCGTCACATTGCTTGGTCGAAAGGCTGCAAGATACGGCAGGAAAGCTTTTTTCGGATCATAGTTCAACGGAGAGAACAGCGGTAAGCTACTGAATATGACAGTTCGAATCTGTCTGATCCGAATCACAATTAACAATTAAATATTAGAAAGGAAAAAGGTAGGCATGGAAGATCGCAAACGAATCATTCAGGTGTTTAAAGATCAGATCAAATTATGCGGTTCGGAACGTTGGCAGGTTATAATGACTGCCGACGATTCCAAAAAAATTCTCGAATGGCTTGAAGATTACGACAAACTTGTCGAGAGACATGAAACATTAGTAAATATGAGCGATGAACTATATGCAGAACTCAGATCGCGGCCGGAAATCATTGAATGCCAGCATTGCAAACACTGGGTTGGCGGCGGCATTGACGACAAAGACAACTTTATTCCTCCGAAATGTTTATTGATTGAGAAACCAAGAACACACGATGATTTTTGCAGCTACGCAGAAAGGAAATAATATGACATACAAACGTCTGCTTACAATTTTACAGTCATACGTTGAGAACGACTATCAAGCTTCCTGTAATCCTGATTATGTCCGTGAAGCCCTGGGCGAAGTCGCAACCAAGGAAGAAATCTTTGAACTCGGATTTGGATGGCTGTACCCAGACGAGTAAAGGAGAACATATGGAAAAAGATAAAGTCATTAAAATAATTGAGACAGAAAGAGAATGTGTCAGCCGGGACTGTGATCGAGACTGCAGCCGATGCGATCTTGTTATGGACAAGACAGACATTCTTTTAGCCTACAGTGAAGTGCTGAAGATGCTGCGCAATAAAGCTAAACCTTCGTGGAGACAGGGCAAGGCTTTCTGCGGCAACTGCGGAGCACAATTACCGCCTAAAAAATACGAAACAAAATACTGCCACTATTGCGGCTGCGAAATTCTGTGGTGACACCTGACAGATTAAGTAAATCAATGATCTTGTAAATATGTGATAAATAGGAAAGTAAATATGATTCAAATAAACCAATACAACAACAAGTATTTAACATTACAAACAAATACTGTTGAGATTCCAGTAAATGAGATAATAAATGTTGAGTTCCAAAAAAATAATACGTTTATTATTAAAACATACAACAATCAATTTATAGCAAACAAGCTTCAAATAACAATTAACACTAAAATTCGTAAAAGAATAAGAACGATATACGCAAACATGATTAGTAGATGTACTAATGAAAAAAATCCTTCTTTCGAGAGATATGGAAATAGAGGTATATCAGTATGCAATGAATGGTTAAGTTCATTTGATAATTTTTTAAACTGGTCCCTTTTAAACGGATATGACGACTCACTAACAATAGATAGAATATCTAACGAAAATGGATATTCCCCTTCCAATTGTAGATGGGCAACACGAAAACAACAATCAAACAACAAAAGCGACAACCATATAATAGAATTTAACGGGAAAGTTAAAACGATATCAGAACTTGCTGACGAATTTAATATTCCTTATAGAATTTTGAAAAATAGAATAAATACATGTCACTGGGACATAGAAAAAGCTATAACAACACCAATCAAAAAACACATAGACAGAAAATCAAATATCGGTGTAATAATATTTGAAAATAAAAAATATTATAAATCTGATTTTTGTAAATTGTTTAATATTAATCAAAATACTTTGAATTCACAACTTCAAAGAGGGTGGACAATCGAAGAAATTGTAAATAAAAAAAGAAATAGGAAGTTTCTCAAATCTGGAATAATTTAATATAAGAGGTCGACAACATGAGAAAGCTTGCAAGCATACAAAAAATATGGAAGATCGAACCCATCAAAGACGCTGAGAAGATCGAACTTGGCTGCGTTGAAGGATGGAAATGTGTTGTTAACAAAAACCAATTCAAAGAAGGAGATCTGGGTGTATATTTCGAAATAGATTCTTTTCTTCCTATTGACGAACGCTATGAGTTCATGCGGAAGTCCAGCTACAAGAAGACCGACATTATGGGCGAAGGCTTCAGGCTAAGAACCTTGAAATTTATGGGGCAAATTTCGCAGGGGCTTTTCCTGCCACTGAATCTCTTTCCTGAGATCCAGAACGCAGAATTGGGGCAAGATGTCACAGAACTTCTGGGCGTTCGCAAGTGGGAAATCGAAGAGAGAGCTACGACTGGCGGCACCGTCATCGGTGAACTGCCGCACGACGTGCCCAAGACAGACGAAACGAGAATACAGGCCGAACCCGGTCTGATCGACGCCTTCGCTGGTCTGGAATACTACATCTCCACCAAGATGGACGGCTCTTCGCATTCTCTTTGTATAGATGAAGTTGGATTCCACGTCTGTGGGCACAACTACGAATACAAGGATGATGGATCGTCTTCGTTCTATGAATTTATCAAGCTGCGGAACTATGAAGCTTTGATGCAAGAATATTGTATCAAATATAATTTACGCACACTTACAATTCAAGGCGAATTCTGTGCTCCGGGCATACAAAAGAATCCTTTGCGGCTGGTAAAACCGGAGTGGTACGTATTTACCGTTCGCGTAAACGGCAAACGAGTTGGTCTTGAAGAAATGAAGAAGATTTGTAAGACCTTGAGTATGCCGATGGTTCCGATCGAAGAAGTTGGAACCGACTTACCTTCAAAGTATCCAACGATAGAAGCACTCCTTGAGCGAGCTGACGGAAATTATTCTACAGGCGGCCGGAAAGAAGGAATCGTAATACGCACAACGGAACCTGTGTATTGTGATTTGCTTAGTGGCCCACTATCCATGAAAGTTGTCAGCAACAAATACCTTCTCAAGCAGGATTAAGCCGTGCCTTCCGGCACGGAAATCCGTATGAGATTCCATTAATAGTTACGCCGCATTCTCGCGGCGTTTCTTTTTCTTTAAAGCGGAAAGGAGATGAACATTCAGGCACGGCAGCGCCGGTCTCGCAGGGCTGCATAAAGTGTGCCGAGTTTCTATTTGCGAAGATACTGAAGTAAGGAGAAAGTTATGTCGGACAAAAGCTACCTAAAGAACCAGATAAAATTGGTAAGCCTGAACGCAAACGACACCTTTACAAATGACGAGTTTGATAAGTGGCATGAACTCATAGACATTATCAACGAAATTGACAAGCTGGATAAGTGCAACACCCAGGAAGAAGCAGTTCGCCGGAAAGATCTGATTGCTCTCAAGAAGAAAACTTCGGCCGAGTTGAGAGAAATAATCAAGCTGCATAAAGGAATCCCCCGAAAAGTCCGGCTGGAGTCTGTTATCTATGTTCGAAAGGGCGAAGAAGTCCCCGACGGTGTAACATGGAGAAACCTGAAACTATCCAAAAAGATCGCAGAGTTTGAATCCGATATGTCCAGAGCCATGGGACTCAAAACAAACGATCACACCTTTGATAAGATTATTATCAAATGGACGAATTTGGATCTGTTGGAACAATTGGTGCTGGACGGGTTCACAATGGATCTGTTGATAGACGGAAACATTGTACAGAAAAAGTATCGTTATTTCAGTAGCTCAGCTGGTCAGTTAAGAACTGATAAATGCGCTTTCTTGTCAGAAGACATCTGGGTGCAAATCAAAGACCGACTAGAGTGCGGTTTGGACTGGGACACAATTAACGCAAAAAACGGGGTCAATGTGAATTAATGATAGTTCCTTCATACGGTAACGTATGTCGAAAATGTGGTGAACTCAGAAATCTGAGGTGTAAACAGAACGTGTAGTAATTGCAGGCAATGGCAATGAATCTGTTTGCTAACGGCAAAAATCTAAAATAAAGCAGATAAGTCGACACAAAAAACAAAAGAAAGGAGGAGTTACATGGGAAGATCCAAAACGAACAAAAGATTGTCTTATCCAGATTTAGAAAAAGTGTTTGGAATAGGTGCAACAACAATAGGTTACCGTATAAGACACATGGGGATGACACTAGGAGAAGCAATAAGCACGCCTGTCGGATACGAAAAATACGAAATTATCGGAAACCGATACGGACGTTATACTGTTGAATCAAGAATTCCAAATAGTTCTAAGTATAATTGCTTGTGCGATTGCGGAAATAAGTTTATTGCTGAAAGATCCAATATTGTCTCAGGCAGACAACAAAGTTGCGGCTGCTTAAATATGGAAAACAGACATAATCGACACGGTGATCTTTCCGGCCAAGTTATAAACGGCGTACTTTTAAAAGAAAAGGTAGAAAGTGAACGAGATCCGGCTGGACACTATCATGTTCGTTATTTGTGTGTGTGCCCGCATTGTGGCAATGATTTTATCTCGAGATTAAGCAACATTAAATCTGGAAATACTGGTGGTTGTGGATGCACGAGAAATCACTATAGACACATCGATTTAGTTGGAAGAGATTTTGAGTTCTGCCACGTAGACGAACGGCTTCCCAATCAAATACAACCAAGTGGCGGGTCGAGAGTTATATACAAATGCACTTGTTGTTGTGGAAATACATATACAGATTGGGCGTTTACAATTTTACATGGAAGATCAAATTGCGGGTGTCAAAAAAAGGTCACGTCATGGGGTGAAGCCAGAACGAGAAAATGGCTGGATGAACATAATATCAACTACTCAACACAATATTGGTTTGATGACCTTCGCGGAGAAAGAAATATGCCATATTTCTTTGATTTTGGGATTCTTGATGATGACGAAAACTTATTGTGTCTTATTGAGTATCAAGGTGAACAACATTATCACGAAAGTCCTAACAGCAGTATATTAAACTTTGGCAAAAAACAAAGAGAAATAACAGACCCTGCAAAAAAAGCATATTGCAAACAAAACAACATAAAACTCTTTGAAATTGCGTACTTTGAAGATGTCGACTCAAGGTGCGAAGAAATATTTAATCTGCTTTATCATGAAAATACCGTGCCAAGCTCGCAGGAAACTGCTTGAAGGTGTAACGACTAGGCGCAAGCCGTAGCTTGTAGGTGAAACTCCTACTTGCGAAGTGCCACACGTCCCAAATAGGGACGATGAGATAGTCTACTCCCCCCCAAAAATATCGGGAAACCGAGGGTATAAAGGAAGATGCTCGCGTACTGGTCCTTATGTTCTAGTGCATCTATTCCGTGGCCTGAGTTTGATATTGACAAAACAATCGTCATACCGGATTTTCAGGCTGAAGTTACAGACCGTATGCTGTATATCAAACCGGACTACACAACGGAAGACGCTGTTCGTACTGTTATGATCAATCATACAGACGGGGCTGGAATGTATCTTCCGAAAGCATCCATTGTTCCAAAACAACTCCAAGGAAAAAACTTTATGTTTCGCGGCCCTACGTTCAAAGGATTGTTAAGTCCTTTTCCTTATTTGAAGTTTTGTAAAGAACATAATGTAGAGCCTGTCGTTAAAGATTTCTGGGGAAAAGAATGGAATCTCGAAAAAGACGGAATCGAGATTGTGTTCTGCGACAGTCAGTTCAAGTGTGCAAAACTATACGATAGTTACGAATCTTTCAAGAAGGACTTCAAAAGATGTGGTTCCACATTTAACATTGCACAGTTTGAAGAAGACTGGCCGCAGGATAAGGCTATGAACTATCAATTTATTGATTCTCTTGTCTCGTTTACAGATGAAGAAATTGCAAAGTTCACAGCCAAAACTCATGAGAAGATTATGAATTTGGCTAAAGATTCAGAAGCAATGCTTCAAACACTGAAAGCAGATTTAAATTCTTATCAGAAAGACAGAGTTGCGCTGAGACTTTATCCAGAACTTCTCAGAGATGGTTATAGTAGGTCGCAGTTGAAAGATGCGAAAAAAAGAATGTTACTGGATGCCAAATCCGGCAGCATAAAATGCAAGAACAAGCGGCTTTACGTTACGCCTGATTGGTATGCCGCTTGCGAAAGGTGGTTTTGTAGGATAGAGCGGCCTGTCGGCCTGCTGAAAAAAGATGAGATCGCCTGCCGTCCTTTCTTGGCGTACGACAAGGCGGACGTTCTCCGGTCTCCCCATCTGTACTGTGAACATTTTCTCGCAAAAATCGTCAAAGACCCAGAAGTTTATAAATGGTTATGTAGTGATGCGGTTGTAACAAGCGTTCATTCGCTTGCAAGTCGTATCATGCAGTTCGATCGACGGTCGAACTAAAAGACGGTGAACCGGTAATTGCCGGGTGTACGATATGATGTACAACATAACGTGCTAACAGGGAAAGCTAAAGCTAATCAGCCACGCTAATCCTGTGCCAAGCCTACATATAACATGAAAATGTTCTATGTATGAAGGTGCAACGATCATCCTTTAAGGAGTAGGACATAGGCGAAACTCCTATGCCCGAAGCGCCGTCCGCGACCGGAGTCATGACCGGCCGTGATGATATGATCTAATCCGCTGATGATTAAAGCCAGATCATCGAAATATCGGGAAACCGACGGTATAAATGGTCGACGGAGATCAGCTTAATGTTGTAGTTGATCCCACGATAGTTGAAGTTGCGGAGCGAAATCTCAAAATGTTCGATGTCGTTCCGTTGTTTTATGATGCGGCAAAAGCGCCGCCTGAACAGATCTCGAAAGAAACAATCTTTAATGGATTAAAACGTGCTCATCAGTTTTCGAATATCGGTGAGATAAGTAACATGCTAACACGGTTGTGGAATCGAGATAATCCTGACAGATATGTTGCAGCTTTGTTAACAGCTCTTAACAATTGGAGAATTGATGGGGCGAAGACCGGCGCGGTCAACGAATACACCAATTACCCTGAAATTGAGAAGCGTGTTAATAAAGCTACGGGCGGACCTAACGGGCGTATGCCAAATTGGTTCGGATTCTCAAAGAACGGTAGGAGAGACATAACAACTCACCGCAAAAAGAAACGGCAATGGGCAAAACCCAACAACTCTACGATGAACCGCATCTGCAAAGCATTTGATGACATTGGAAACATCAACATGAATTGGGCAGGTGTGCCACCGTTTAACTGGCAAATGCTTTTATCGGAACCTTGTCTCTATAACCGTACAGATATTGTCTCAGAATTCTGTGAATTGGATGGCATTAAAGTCTCGATTGCTATTTCAAACGCAGAAGAAAGTCCGGCCGAGAAAGACTTGATCGACAACAATACAATCATCGATGAATACATCACCGAAACGCTTGTCGAGAAGTTTGGTTCGCTGGACGTATGCTATCCGTACATCGTAAAGCATTTGTTTACCGGCGAAGAGCTTGGGAAACCTTCGCACAAACAGACCTTCTGGAGAATCTTTGGAGATATTGCGATTAAGAATCTGAAAACAAATCTGAAAAACTGCACCGAGTGTCCGGCTTGTGGCGCTAAGGTTCCTGCGTGGGCAACGTCTCATATTTGTCCTAAGAACACGCAGGGATACTATGACTGCATTGACTGCGGAGTCAGCTGTCAGAGAACCAATTCCCGGCAGCAGAGATGTCCTGCATGTCAGCAGAGACATAGATATGATCTTAGACAGATCAGCCGCAAACGCACTCAGCAGGAAAAGATGGAGCGTGAAAGAAAATTTATTTCTTTCTTGCCATTTCGCTACAGGAAGACGTAAACAAAGGAACGTTTTGGCCAGCCTATGTGCTGTGCAAGTCCTTTAGCACGTCAGAAAAAAGATCAGGTTATCGCATCTCCAGAATTATCGAAGGCATTCAGGTAAGCCCGAACCCAAGGTTACTATTTACTGAAACGACTGGTCATGAAGACATGATTAATTTCATGTCTTCTTACCAGCGTTCCGACAAAAAGGGCAAGCATTTCCATCCTAAGGGAATGCTGTGCTGGTATGGCTGCAACGAATATGGAGAAATGAATGGATTTGTTCAGCCGATTAAAAAGGTTCCTGAATATGTGTGGATATTTGATTTTAAGAATAAGGGGTATCAGAAATTGAAAAAAGACAGAGAAAAGATTCCGAGTACAGCAGAAGTGTTGGCTCGTGAACCAAGAGCTGCGCCGCTCTTGGAATCGGAAACAAAACCAAAATTAAGTCAGGAATCTAAACGATTTGTACAAAGGAGAATGAAACATGCCAGCGAAAAAGACAGAAACAAATGATCTGCTCCAGAAAAATGTAAGGTTTTACCATCGTTTTATGGAGACACCGAAGGACGCACAGAAGTCCTTCAACAACGGCAGATTCAGCGGAACGGATTAAATTTTAGTCCGCTTATTACGTAAGTAATATGAAAAAACACCTATTGAATTGCTGGAAACCCCTAAAGCTACGATTGCTACAACACAGCCGTGAAACAAGGCAGATGTGACAGCAGCGAAAGCAGAAAGAAATATCGTAGATGGCATAAGGTTAAATCCTAAGTGTTTTTGCAATGGGCAATCAGCAGCCAAGCTCTAAACAGGAGAAGGTTCAACGACTATCCCGTATAGGGAGTAGGATCAAGCGATCTGAAGTGGTAGGCCCCTGCGTGTTGGCAGGGTGATGATATAGTCTGTGCTTCCATGAAAGTGGAAGGCGCGCTTAGTGCGCCGGTACGGAGTAGCGACCCGTAGAACTCTCCTTTCTTTTGAATTTGTCGAATCTGGTGGAGACATTCGAAAATTCACGTATAGGGAAAAGAAGTTTCTCTATATTGCAAAAGAAAGGGGGTGTAACAACATGAGCTTAAAAGGTTATAAAATAAGACTATACCCAACAAAAGAGCAAGAAGAAAAAATCTGGAAACATATTAATGGATGCCGGTTTATTTGGAATTACATGCTTGAACTTCAAATAAAGAATCATGAAGCAGGCAACAAACAAATAAAAAACAACGATTTGATAAAACTGATTCCGCAAATGAAGAAAACAGAAGAATATGCTTGGTTATCTGAATTATCAAACGGATCGATGCAAGCCACGATTGGGAAACTTACAGATGCATATTCAAGATTCTTCAGTAATATTGCTGGATACCCAAAATACAAAAGCAAAAAATCAGCCAAAAAATCTTATCAAATCAGAAGTGACTGTATGTATTTCAAAGAAAATACGGTATTTATTCAGAAAATAGGACACGTACGTTATAAATCAGATTTTGTCTTTAAAACAGGCCCGAATATAAAACATTATAATATTAGGCTGCATTTTAGGAATAATAAATACATCCTAACATTTACAATGGAAAGCGAGAACCAAGCAACTACATGCAAATCGGGTAGTATGGGTATAGATCTCGGCGTGAAAGAATTGGCAACAGTCGCCTTTAATGATGAATGTTTTGTTTTTCATAATATCAACAAGAGTAAAAGGATGAAAACATTAGACAAAAGAATCAGAACAATCCAGCGTTCTATTTCACGTAAATACAAAGAAGCAAAAAAGAAAACTGGAAGATTCGAAAAATCTAATAACATTATTAAGCAAGAAGAAACTCTTAGAAAACTGAGAAACAAAGTTACAAACATTAGATTGAATTATATTCATCAAACAACAAGATTCTTAGTCAACAAAAATCCTGAAAGAATTGTTATGGAAGGATTAGATGTTGCACACATGCTAAAGGACAAGCATTTACGAAAGCAGATACAAGACCAAAACTTTTCTGAAATCTTTCGACAAATGGAATACAAGTGCCAATCTGCTCATATTGATCTTGTAAAAGCAGATAGATATTTTCCAAGTAGCAAGCTGTGCTCATCATGCAACCATCTTAAACCTGAATTGAAACTTTCAGATCGAATTTATACATGTCAGTATTGTGGACTAAGAATTGACAGAGACTATAACGCCGCTATTAACCTAATGAAGTACATGACTCAAACAGAGGAGTCTTGACTCTGAGGTGTTGTTACACCTTTATGCTGTGGAGCGCAAAGTTGCTCAAGTAGCCATCCGGTGAAAGAGAGCGCTATGAAGCAGTAAGTTCTTTACTGAACATAACAGATCAATCCTATGTGGCGTATCAAGGTGTTGACAGAGGTCTTCGGTCCTTCCGGTTTCGGATGGTGGACTCAGAACGTAACATATGAATTCAAGGAAGCAGATATCACTCCGCCGCCTCAGAAGCCCGGAGATCCGGTTACACCGCAGAAGGAAACATCTGTGTTCTGTGAATTGGAACTGATCGTAAAAGATCCAGAAACAGGCGAAGTCAGTCAGCCGATCTATGGCGTTGGCGGCAATACTTATATTCAGTGGGGCAAGTATGGTCCTAAAGCATCTGATGAAGCCAAGAAGATGGCTTATACGGATGCGCTGTCTATTGCCTGTAAGTCTCTTGGTATCGGTCATGATATCTGGTATTCCAACGACCGCACCAAGTATACGATGAACAGCGAACCGGCGCCCAAGCCTGTTCAGAAAGCTGAAACAACACCTGCTGCTGCACCCGCAGAGCAGCCTGTTGAACAGCCTGCGGAACACACTGCTGACACAGCAGCCGTCATCAACGAGATTGACGTTAAGCTGAAAGAGATCGGCAGCAAAATGGAAAAAGGAGAAAAGGTTGAGTTCGCAAAGAACACAATCTATCCCATCATTGGAAGCATGAATTATAAGGCATGCACCGATATTACAAAACTGATTGCGCTGAGAGATAAGCTCAGCGCCTAATTAAAGGAGAATAAAAATTATGGCTAACGATGCTCGTATTTCCCTTGTTGGAACCGTAGTTCAGGACCCTCAGAATCGTCAGGTAAACAATTATACCGTATTCTCTATGCGTGTGTCCGTTGCGACCACAAAGAAGCAGGCAAACTCTCCTTATCCGGCAACCGATCTGTATGACGTTGCCGTGTGGGGCAAAGCTGGTGAAGCTCTGATTGACAAGATTAAGGCGAAGACCAAGGTCTGGGTAACCGGAGACTTCATGGCTGGTGAACCCTGGAAGGATCGCAACGGAGAGCAGCACATAGCGCTCAGGGTGACGGCAGATCATGTTAAGATTCTGAGCGGCGGCAATTTCAACAACAGCAACAATAATAACAACCGTCAGCAGGCTCCTGTTGAAACGGCGGTTGAAGAAATCAACGAAGAAGAAGCTCCTTTCTAAGATGACATGCACAGGATGAAAGTCCACTCTTGATGTCATCAGGAGTTTCGTAAGGGTTAACTGACTCAAGCCCGAGCTGGCAACCAAGTCTTGGGTTGCCTGCTCGGGTATATCTTTAATTGAAAATTTAGATGGCATCTTAGAAAAACACCCCACAAAATAAAAGGAGAACAACGATATGGAGAGTATTGCTAGCGCAGTAATCAGACTGGCTGATAAATATTTCGGACCTTATAAGATCAAGAACGGTCAGGTGATTCCTGATCTGTGTCCGATTTGCGGCAAAACACAACACCATGATAAAGAAACCTTTGCCGTTGGACTGTACAACGGTGCATTTAATTGTAAGCGCGGCTCTTGCCCTGGAATTAACGGCAGCCGCGAAGGAAACTTCAAAACTCTCTGTAATTACTTTGGAGAATCCGGCTTTGAATTCTCTCAGCTTCCGCAGACGATTCGATCTGCCAAGAAAATTTATGACAAACCAGATCCTGAGAAACTCAAGCCGTTAACAGATGAAATCATCACATATTTATCAACTCGCTGCATTTCTGAACAGACCTTGAACGATTTCAAAGTCGCGGCAGATGAACACGGAAACATTGTGTTCCCGTTCTATCGCAACGGCGAACTGGTTTATGTAAAATATCGCAAGCCGAAGAAGCACACAAAAGAAGACGGCCCTAAGGAATGGTGTGACAGCAATACGGAACCAATTCTGTTTGGCATGGACAATGTTTCATATAGTAAGCCTTTGGTAATCACTGAAGGTATGATTGACTGTCTTTCCCTGTATGAAGCAGGAGTGCATAACGTCGTATCCGTTCCGAGTGGCTGTTCCAATCTTGAATGGGTAGAACTTTGCTGGGATTTTCTTGAGAGCTTTAACCAAATCATTCTGTTTGGGGATTCCGATGAACCGGGTATGGAAATGGTATCTACGCTGATGAAAAGACTCGGTGAAGATCGGTGTATGATTCCAAAGGAATATCCTGAACTGTATTACAACGGAAGGCATTATAACCGGCCGTGCAAAGACGCCAACGAAATCCTTTGCTGCTACGGACCGGAAGGTTTAAAAACGCTGGTTGATGCATGTGAGCCTGCTCCAATCAAAGGAGTTCTTGACGTATCTACAATCCAGTATATCGATCCTGCTTCCGTGCCAAGGATTATGACTAAGATCCCGGCACTGGATAATATGATTGGTGGATTTGGAGAAGCCGGAGTTACAATTCTCAGCGGAAAAAGGGCAGAAGGAAAAAGTACGATCTCTTCCAACTTTATTCTCTCGGCAATCGAACAAGGATATAGCTGCTGCGCTTATTCAGGCGAGCTTTCGTCCAATAAATTCCTTGAGTGGATCATGCTTCCGGCTGTAGAAAGCAAGTATATTACTTACGTTACAGATCCAAGAAGTGGAAAACGCATCTGCAAAGTTCCGCTGAACATTCAGCAGCGAATTCGTGACTGGATGGCAGGAAAACTCTATCTGTTTGATAACGGGTATGCGTTCGAAGAAGATCAGCAGACGGCTGTGCTGAAATCATTTGAAATGTGCGCCCGGAGATATGGATGTTCCTTATTCTTAATCGATTGACATAATAGTCGATGTAAAACATGGTGAACCGATAAATATCGGGTGTCGCAAATTGCGGCTAACGGAGAAAAACTAAGTTTGCGTTGCTTGCCTTGAAAGAAGGTGGGCAATATGGGAATATTAAACAAACCAAGCGTTGACTTGTCCGGTCAACATATTAACGATCTCGATGTTATTGAATGGGCTTTTTCAGAAAAAAGAAAATGCAACGCATGGCGATGCAAGTGCGTATGCAACAACGAAGTTTTTAAATCCACATATGAGTTAACAAAAGGCGGAGCAAAGTCATGTGGATGCATGGACTTCTATTACAAAAGTCTCGCAAAGAAAAAGGATCTAACAGGTCAAAGATTTTTTCGGTTATTCGTGTTAGAAGAAATAAAAGAAAGATTCTATACGCCACAAGGAATACCGCAAATAAAATATAGATGCTTATGTGACTGTGGCAACATCGTTGAGGTATACGCAGGCAATCTCAGAAAAGGCAACACGAAGAGTTGCGGATGTTTAAATCGTGAATTGGCCAGCCAAAGATGGTTGATAGATTTGGTCGGCCATCGGTTTGGAATGCTTGTCGTAGAAAAAAGAGTCGAGGATTATATAAGTCCAGCAGGAAACAAATCCGCGAGATGGTTATGCAAATGTGACTGCGGTAATAGTGTCGTCGTGCACGGAAATTCTCTTCGGCGCGGTCTAACAAAAAGTTGTGGCTGCGTAAAGAACTCTTTTGGAGAAGCGTTTATAGAATCTTATCTAACAGGTCATAAAATCAAACACATACACGAATACAAAATAAGCGACCTACGTTCTCCTAAAAACGCTATGTTAAGATTTGACTTTGCGATTCTTAACAAAGATGGTCTTGATTTTCTTATCGAATATCAAGGCATTCAACACTATATTGAAAGAGCATTTGGATCTGAAACGTTTGGGCAATACCAAAGAGAAGTAACTGATCCGATAAAAAAAGAGTATTGCAAAACACACAACATCAAACTAATCGAAATAAGATACGACGAAGACATCGAAGAAGCATTAAACAATATATTCCAATCGGCAAACAACGCAAATATGTCAACTCCGTGCCAAGCTTCGTAAATCGAAGAAGGTGTAACGACTATCCTGCAAAGGAGTAGGGCGGCGGTGAAATTCCGCCGCCCGAAGCGCCATGCCAGGGATTGTACTTCCCTGAGATGATATAGTCTATTCCCCTAATAAATATCGGGAAACCGAGGGTGTAAAAGAATCTCATGAGTTTGCTGACCACAGCCGACGAAGAAAACAAAGCGCAAGCTCGTTTTATGGCAAAAATCAAGTCTTTCGCCAGCAAGTATAAGGTACATGTATTGGTGGTCGCCCATCCGAGAAAAGAAAAGGCAGATGCAACATTTACAAACGACAGTATTTCTGGGTCAAGTGTGATTAGTAATCTGGCTGACAATGTATTCAGCATTGAACGGCCGAACATTCGGGTTACCAAAAACCGCGACTTTGGAGAAACAGGTCTAATTAATTGCGAATTCGATCCGGTAAACCGGAGAATTTTCCAGAAGAGCCTTGGAGATCGCATGATTTATAGTTGGGACCACACGGACATTAAAGAACCAGACCCGGAAGACAAAGCCTGTTTGCTGCCTGAGTTTCAGTTGCAGTCAGGAAACGAAGTAGCACCATTCTAAAGGAGAGATAAAAATGAGTTATCACATCTGGCCCGTAATAGGTTACGGATTAATCTATCAGCACGACGAAGCACTTAAAGATATTACCAGTCTATACGTAGACGAAGACGATGACTTTTCCGAATACGATCTGAATGATTACGACGCGAACATCATCGACGAAGAATGTGATGGAATATATTCCACTGATATTTTCGGAAGCAAACAACTCAATGATCCGTGGATTTGGTTTCCGTGCAAAAAGGCGGCTCGACTTTTGAAACCAGCTTACTCTTCGTGGCAGGAAGTTGCACAGGAATTTATTGAAAGATATACGAACGTTTTGAAGCTGCCAGACCTAAGTGATGAAGAATGGTGGCTGAAACATCTGGGATATGTAGAATATACACAAGGTGGTTAATGTTTATGCGGTGGCGGAATAGGTAAACGCAGGAAGCAACGGTAAGCTGGAGAAAAAACCGGGAAATATATCGAACATCATTTCTCCATGTGTGGTGCAAATCCACACCCGCATTATATAGGAGAGTGAGCAACTTAATGAACCGATGGAGAAAGTTTTATGATGGCTGGTTTGAATACTACTACAACATCGAAACAGGTGAACGAAAATACAAGCTTGAACCAGGCGACGTTTTAGTGGATTAAATAGGAGAATAAAATGTATATTGATAAAATCGAAACAAGTCTCGGCATTATCTCAGTATCGAAATCATCAGACGTTAAAGACTATCCGGGATACTACGTCACACTGAAAAACAAAGAAGGAACAATTTTAGCAGAAGTATTGTTTGAAGTTGACGAAACGGACGAAGCGCCGGAATGCAAGGTTCACGTTTGGGATACAACAACTGATGAACCGATCTGCGACTTTCGCGGCTGCGAAATGAACGACGAGCTCAAGCTTGATTTTGGCTAAGGAGAACAAATGACTGATTATCAAAAATTCCAACTTCAATGGATGATTGATCACAATCATTCCATAGACGAATTAATTGACGAACTTGAAAAGGTTGAACTGGACAAAGACCCAAACGAAACACTTCAAGATGTATACGACCAGTGGGAGATTTTCCAGGGTTTCGGCGGAGAGATCTGGCCGTGCATAAAAGAATGGCAACAGTGTGATTGCTAAGGAGATAATATGGGCCACAATATTGAATATTACGATTACGCAGAGAAAGCAAACAAAAATACAATCCAGAAAGATCTTGACAATTATGTCAGCCATCGCACATGGCAGGAAGGTGGACATGGTCTCGAAAAAATCCGGTGGAATGATGTCGTCTGCGAGTCCTACGACGCTGCAAAGGAATGGATTGAAAAACACGACAAAGGATGGTACGAGCAGCTTGCAGTAGCGTACAAAGCGCCCGTCAGGGGCTATGAAGATTCTGACAAAATCAGAGAGTTGAACGCAAAGATCGCGGAAGCAAGAAAACTGTTTATGAGCCGAGACGACGTGTTGTACCCCAAGACCCGCACTTCAGAATTTATCGGATGTTCTGCATGTGGAAGTAGGCTTGCAAGTAAGTTACTAGTTTCCAACAAGTGTCCTGTGTGTCATTCTGATTTACGGCCGGAAACAATGCTTAAATCCATTGAAGCTGCCAGAGCAAAGTATTCTAAAGCACTAAAAACCAAAGAAGAATACGTCCTAAAACACACCAAGAAAGAAATTCGATGGCTTGTTAAGATTGAATACCACACTTAATTTGTCAAATCTGGTAGGGACATTCGAAAATTACCATATAGGAGAAAAGAAAGATGCCGAACTGGGTATATAACAAAGTGCACTTCTACGGAGAACAGAAAGAAATTGACAAGCTGAAGAAATTTGTAAAGAGCAAAGAATCTGTTTTTGATTTTAATAAGATTATTCCCATGCCGGAAGAACTGAACCTTGAGTCTGGCAGCCACGAAGACGTTGCTGTGGATTGTGCGCTTGCCAAACGTCTGGGTTTTACAACAAGCGAAAAATATGAAGCACGCCCTTGGAGTCAAACAAAAACGTTTGACGAGTGGGCTGAGCTTGGAGAAAAGTATCTCGGCAATATCGAAAAATACGGACATCCGACATGGTATACATGGTGTTGCGATAAATGGGGAACCAAGTGGAACGCCTGCGATGCAGACTGGTCCGAGAACGATGTGGAGTTCAACACGGCTTGGTCTGCTCCGACTCCGATTTTTGAGAAACTGAGTCAGGAATTTCCGAAAGTGTATTTCAACGTTTCGTACGCCGATGAAGACCTTGGACGCAACAACGGAACGATAAGCTGGGATGGAGACTCTTTTACAGACGATGAGCTGAACGATTTTGATTTCGCCTGTGAAGTATGGGGATACGACCCGGAAGAAATGAGAGAGGAACGTGACGTATGAATGTCTATCTTTTAGTCGAGGAAACAGAACAGGAAGAGTTTACAGACAAACACGGAGATTCAGCCGCTGCTTTCAGTACAATCGTCGGCGTATACGAAACCCGTGAACGGGCCGAGAAAGAACAGAAAGCAATGGAAGACATGTCCAAAAGAAACGAAAAAGAATTGGGCTGCGATCCGCTGTTCTATTTTATTGAAGAAAGGCCTGTGCTGTAATGTGTGTAGCGACTGTATTTTACGGAAGCAGTATCTATCGCAAACAGTTTAACACTATGGCTGAAGCGCAGCAATGGCTGAATTCGGAAAACAAAAACATGGAATACACTACGATGATCGAAACATACGATGAGACCGGCCGGAAAACGGACGGTTTCTTTTTTACAACAAAGGAGTAAATATGCAAAGCATTAGAATTAAACTACCCAACGGAGACTCTCTTGTGGCAGAAGAAACACCTTGCTTTGTTGGCGGACAAATTACAATTGGCATCGAAAACAAAGAAGGAACATGGGTTCAGGATCTTGCTGTCGTTGAAACCAATTTCAACGGCAAGAAATATGTTCCTGACGAATTCAACACGTACGTGTTTGGCAACGAAGACGAAGAATCTTTTACGGAATGCTTTCTTGTTAAACGTATTCCAGACGAAGAACTTGAAGGAGATTAACAATGCAATATACGCAGGACGAGATCGAAGCGATGAAACAGGCGATGAAGCAGATCGAGGAATACATCGCAAAAGAGATTATGCCTTACACGAGAGAATTCTTTCAGGTTGGATGGGGAGAGAAGTATGTTGCTCCCCGAGGCTGGCATGACTGGACATGGACACACCATATCGGTGTATATCCCGATCTGAAGGTTGCGGCCTACGGCAAACAGTATGGATCAAACAGAACGTTTATTATGCCGTCAGGAAAGTTTAACACATTGAAGGAAGCAAAGAAGTATCCCTACTTCTCTGATTCGTTCACTCAGTCTATCTATGATGCTCCGTATGCAATGCAGGAAATCATTTCAAACTGGAAAGGTATCAAGAAAATGCTGCTCGATGGCAGTAATGAACAACTAAGAAAACTTAGAGCTATTCAGGAATTTCAAATCTAAAAAGGACGGTGGTGCTTTTGAGTCTTTTAAAGGACGGACACCGGTTTTCTTATTCGCAACTGTCTTCTTTTTCGGAATGTCCATTTGGATATTATCTGAAGCATATTGAAGGAGTCCCTGATCAGTCGAACGGATTTGCTGAACAGGGCTCCTTAATTCATGACATCCTTGACAAATGGGCAAAAGGAGAACTCAAAAAAGAAGATATGGCGGCCGAGTATATACGAAGATACCCGGACGAAGTAGTAACGTCTTTTCCCCGTATGCTGACAGCAAAAGGCTATGCAGAAAAGACATACAATCAGGGGTTGGAATACTTCAAGAACTTTGATGAGTTCCCGGGGTACAAGATTGTGTCAGCCGAAGAAAAGTTTGACCAGCCATTAAAGCTGACAGACGGTACAGAAAGACCGTTTATTGCGTTTGTTGATCTAATTCTCAGAGATGAATTCACAGACGGACTGGTTGTGTTTGACCACAAATCAAAATCACTGGCTGAGTTCAAGCGACACAGAGACGAAATGTATAAACAGCAATATCTGTATTCTTTCTTTGTGCATGAGAAGTATGGAGAATGGCCGGTTGCAACAGCTTTCAACCTGTTCAAAGCCGAAGGTTACAAGGATGTTCAGGAGTTCTCTATGAACAAATACAACGAAACCATGCAATGGGCAACAGACGCGATCCACAAGATTGAATCTTATGACGTGCTGGATTGGATGGAGTGCAAAGAACAGAAGACCCCAGGAAAACCGGATATGTTTTGTTCAGCAATATGTTCAAGCAGGCGAAATTGCCCTAATGCAATAACGAGGTAAGTATGAGATACGACAGAGATCATTCAGACAGAGTGGCAGATGCGGCCATCGGCAACGCTAATAAGGAATGGACATACATGGCAAGGCTGGCTCTAAAGCTCAGGACGACCAGCGTTAATCCGACGTGGGCGGAAGAACAGGAAAAGAAATTTATCGGCATCTTTAAGCGACTGCTCACAGATCCGCTGGACGAAGTAGAAAGAGAGGCGAAGACCAATGCGTAAAGGAACGCAGAAAATGTTTCCAAGAGAATGGAACAAATTTGTTGGAATGATGTTCGATGCGGCAGAACAGGATGAACTTCCTCTCGCCTTTCAAGTAGATGACGTAAACCTGTTTTCTTTCAAAGATATCGAAGATACCTTCAACGATTTCAAAGAAACAACAGGGCTTGACGTTACAGGACATATGTTCCTTTGTCCGGACTGCGGCAAGCTGCATTTAATAGTCGAAGTAGATTATGACGAAGAAGACGAAGATACCCTAATTCAGTAAAAAAGGGGGAGAGCGTGGTTGGAACCACAACTGGAATACTATCATTGCCACAGCGCGTATAGTAACGCTTTGACGCAGCCGGATTCTACGTGTTTCATTTCCGACTACGCAAATGAATACCGAAGACGCGGAAACAAGGTGCTGTGTTTATCCGAGCACGGCAACAGGTCAAACGTATGGGAACAGTTTGATATCTGCGAATCATTTAAGAAAGACAAAGAACCTTATGAGATGACGCCTTTGGCGGCCGCAGAAGTATATTTTGTACCGGATCGAAAGGCGTTAATCGACGGCAAACTGGACGGAAGAAACTTCCACTTGATTTTGGTCGCAAAGAATCAGGAAGGGTTCTATCAGCTAAATGAGATCTTGTCTGAAGCCAATCTGACAGGATACTACTATCATGCACGAGTGGACTTTGATCTTTTAGGGCGGCTGAATTACAAGAACTTTCTGTGCACGACGGCCTGCGTTGCAGGAATCTGCAAGGATGAGAACTACACACAACTTGCATGTCAACTCGGAGAGATCTTCCACGAGAACTTCTACCTTGAAATACAGCATCATCCGCAGAAGATTCAGGTGGAAACCAACATGAAGGTGATGCGGCTGTACCAGAAGTATCACTGGCCGCTGATCTATGGGTCAGACTCTCACTATATTAAGAAGGAAGACAAGATTCTCAGGTCTGAATTAATCAAGTCGGCCGGTATTACTTACGGCGACGAAGATTCTTTTGATCTGTATCTTCCAACTTATCAGGAAGCCTATGAAATGCTTGAGAATCAAGGTGTGTTAACCAGAGCAAGAATCGAAGAAGCAATGGAGAACACGTTAATTCTCAGGGAGTTTGAAGGGGTAAAGTTTACACGGGAAAAGAAGATTCCTACACTATATCCGAATTCTTCGATGGAAGAACGCAATCAAATGTTCAAAGAAACCGTTTTGAGAGAATATATCAAAAAGAACGGTCAACCAACCGAAGAAGAGATGGCAGAAATCCAAGCCGAGATTGATACAATCACAAGCACGAACACTGCTGATTACTTCCTGACACTCAAAAAGATTGTAGATCGCGGAAAAGAACTAGGTGGCGTATTAACAACAACTGGCAGAGGGTCGGCAGCGTCTTTTATTTGTAATCACGCTCTTGGATTCTCGTCTATCAACAGGTTGCATGCTCCCGTAAAGATGATGCCTGAGCGTTTTGTCAGCGCAGATCGCTTAGTTAACGGGCTTCCTGATGTTGACGCAAACATGTTCGGTACCGAAGCGTTCGATAAAGCAGGTAAAGAATTCCTTGGAGAATACGGTTGTTTGCCAATGATTGCGTTCGGTACAACCAAAACTTTATCTGCTTTCAAGATGCTTGCACGCGCCAGAGATCTGGATTTCGAAACCGCGAATGCTATTTCAAAACAGATATCTGCTTACGAACTAGATGTAAAACACGCAAAAGACAACAACGCAGACGATGATGACTACGATGTAGATGACGATGTAAAAATTGGAGACTATGTAGAAGAACAATATCTTCCGTTACTTGAAGAATCCAAAAAATACAAAGGCATCATCACAAGCCTGAGTCCACATCCATGTGCACGACTGCTTCTGGACCGTGACATTCGCAGAGAAATAGGAGTAGTCAGAGTCAAATCCAAATCAGGAACAAAAGACGCTGTTTATGCAGCATTTATCGACGGCCGAACAGCAGATAGCTTCAATTACGTGAAAGCGGATTATCTTCGTGTGGACGTTGTCGGAATTATTTCCGAAACGTTTAAAGCCATAGGTAAAGACGTAATGAGCGTCGACGAATTGTTGGCAGAAGTAAAGAACGATCCGGCGGTTTGGAAACTGTATTGGAATGGATTTACACAAGGATTGAACCAGATCGAAAAAGAAGGAACCACTCAAAAGGCTATCCAGTATAAGCCAAAGAACGTAGAAGAGCTCACTGGACTAATTGCTGGAATCCGGCCGGGTTTTAGATCGATGATAAATACGTTTATCAATCGTCAACATTTCGACTATGGTATTCCATCATTGGACAAGCTTCTTCAAACAAAAGCAATTCCTGACTCTTTTCTGATCTATGACGAGCAGATTCTAAAGATTCTAAAGACAGCAGGAATCCCAGGACCGGAAGCTTACGCAACCGTAAAAGCCATCAAGAAGAAAAAGACGGAAAAGGTTTTAGCAGAAAAGGAAAAGTTCAAAACAGGATTTACAAAAGTTCTACAGGAAACAGAAGGAGCCAGCGAAAAGAAAGCTCACGAAGTAGTAGAACAGATATGGACCATTATAGAAAATGCAGCAAACTATATGTTTTGTGCTGCTCATGCATTTTCAATGGCCTGCGACAGTCTTTACTGTGCATGGCTTAAAGTCCATTATCCTTACGAACTCTATACTACTATGTTGAAACTGTACGACGAAAAGAAGAACACTGACAAGATCTCTTCCATTATTGCTGAGATGAAGCGCTACAAAAACATTCAGCTGCTTGTTGGAAAATGGGGACAGGACAATACAGACTGGCTTATCGACAAAGAAAACAATACGATCAGCCAGAGTATTTCATCCATCAAATACATGTCTAAACAGGTAGCGGAAGAACTATACAAGCTCAGCCAGCAGGAAGAAGCTTATATCGGTACAACTTACGAGTCTCCTGTGTTTACCCCGGAAGTCAAAAAGCAAATCGCCGCCATCAAAAAGAAGCTGAAACCGCTTCAACAGAAAGCAGAAGAAATGCTGAACCTAGGCGTAGACGAATTTGATCCAGAGTTCCTTGAGCTCTACGATCAAGGCTATCCTTTGGAGCAGGAGATTAAAAGACTTGAAGCCGACGATGCTTCTTATGTTACTCGCGGCGGCGAAATTAAACACTATGCCAAACTGGACTGCTTTACCAATGTTTTACGAGCATTGCAGGTTGGAAGCTGTCTTGATACAAGGCAGATTGATATTCTGATTTCGTTAAACTATTTCCAGCAGTTCGGGAAAACAGGCAAACTGAAACAAGTGTTCGAGTACTTCTTCAACGGCGACAAGAAAGTCACCAAGACAATCAAATCCTTCAAAGAAAGGATGGATGCCTGTCGGCAATACGAGGCTTCGCTTGTTGACTCCGATCTTCCGACAGGCTTACGCCTTCGCTATGAAATGGATAACGTCGGCCTATGCATTTCGACCCAACCCGACGCTCCGAATAATGCTTATTTCGTAACGGCAATCGACGATAAATACACGATCAAGTTAAATCTTTACAACATCCGCCGTGGAACAAGTGGTCTTGTAAAGGTGGCGAAAAAAGATTATCATACAGTCGGAGAAGGATCGTGTATTACGATTGAGAACTACAGAAAGAGTCCGAAGTACTCGTACAACAAAGGTAAGAAAACGATTATCCCCGGAGAGACAGAGATTTGGGTAACCAATTATAACGTGCTACAAAAAGGCAATATCGCCTGAAAAATCATGACTCCCATAGAGATTAGAAAGGAAAAGTCAATGAAAAGAGTTTACGGCGTCCAGAGCGTTCTTGGCGGCCAGAATTACTACGATGAGACCGGCAAGCTGATAGGCTATTCCGTGCCGGGAATCGGTGGCGGAGAAGACTTCTACGGAACAGATGGAGAATTTGGATACTCAGTTAATTCAGTATTCGGCGGCTCCAACTATTACGGAAGCGATGGAACGAAAGCATACTCGGTAGAGTCTCCGTTCGGCGGAGAAACCATTTACGGAGATCACTCTGGATTCAGTCTTGATTCTCCGTTCGGCGGCTCAGATATTTTTCTTGACGAATAAAGATTAGCAAGGGAGTCCCACAAGAAAGAAGGGACGACCTATGGGCTACATGCTGCCCTTACGATTCATTGAGGTATCATCGGAACCAGCGGTATCTATTTGTGCAACACGGATTGTTGCAATGATGTCTACAAAAAACTACCAAGCCAGAAGAACAATCTACAATGAGAAGAAATCAGGCACCCTGATCAACGCATGCGGCAACAAAGCCGCCAAGACAGCAATCTTTCTTGATAATGGTGCTGTGGTTTCTTCGCCTAAAACGATTAGTGTTCTTATGACAGCCGTCGAAAAATCCAACATGAAAGCCAACGCTAAGTCTTCTGTAAGGATGAAGATCTACGACGTGTACGACGAAGATCCGACAGAAGAAACAGACGAAGAAGAAGAAGTCATGTCGGATTACGGAATCGACGACGAAGAATTTGACGAAGAACTCGACGACGAGTTCGAAGACTTTGACGGTGAATAACGCGATGAGCGTATTCATACAATGCGCAGCAAGCTCGACTGCGTAAATAATAATAAGGAGTGATTATATGTACGGAGACGAAGAGCAGAACGATATTATGCGAATGATTAACGACTACAAAGGAGAAGAAGACATGGAAGATCGTATGGAAAATCGTATTGCGAAGATCACAAAGGACATCGAAGCCTACCAGGAAGCCATCGAGAACGCGGAAGGAGCACTCGCCGAAGCAGAGCGTGAACTTGTGGAAGAGCTGGATCGCCGGGTAGGATCGCTCGACATTGAGATGCCGGAATAAGAAATAGAATAAAAAAAAAAAAAAAGAACGAATAAGAGAACGGAGCCGCATCAAAGCGGCTCCGTTTTTTAAGATTAAGGAGAAAAAAATGGGGTACTACGCCGATTACGACGGCTACATCAAGTTTAAGAAAGAACCCGGGGACGACGTGCGAAATGCAATTGAGAATTGTTTCGCCGGATATGCAGAAGACGAGCTGTCTTACTCCTTGGACGGATCAGACAAATACTACGAAGACTTTGTTTACGAAACGCTCGACAAAACAAAACAGGATTGCGAGAAAGGCGAGATCGAATATCGAGGAGAAGACGGCTGTCTCTGGAGGTTTGTCTTCATAAACGGAGAATGGATTGAAGAAAACGGTTTTGTAAAGTATACAGAAGAAGGCGTCGATCCGAAAAATCAAGAAGAGTTCATCGGACAGATTATCGACGTATTCGAAGACGCTTTAGGCGGCTCGGAAGTGCTCATCAAAGATGACAAGTACGACCAGATTGCAGAGCAGCTAAACCAGCTGATGAAGAACTGGAACGTTTATAAGGAGAATTGATGTGATTCTCTATTCAAACGGGCAAATCAAGTACGAAAACCGGCTCGACAAAACTACATTGATAATCAACCTTTCGCTGGAATCGGGGCAGGATTTGATGAAGAATCTCCCTGTCATTCTGCAGGACTACAAAAGATACGTAGAATGCATTGAGTTTACCGGAGAAATCACCGATCCGTATGAGATGTGCAAGATTCTTCAGCAGATTCACGGCGCAAATCTGCGCACCTGTGTTAAGTGTGCCAGCCCGGACAAACTCAGTGCGGCTATGCTGAGCGAACTGGACTACGCTGAAGCCGAAGACAAAGTCTTTCAGAAAGAGTATTCACCTTTCGCGGACGAGTATATTTGGATGTAAACATGTACAATCTGGTTGGGACATTCGAAAATATGCGTAATGGAGAAAAGAACATCTTTTCTACTAACAAACAAAAGGTGATTTGAATTGAAAGTATTTGCAATTGACCCCGGCAACGAACAAAGCGCGTACTGCATCATGGACGATCAGTACAATCTCTACGAGTTTGCCAAGTGGCCAAACAAACAAATCATGGAAAAGCTTTGCTCAAAACTTTCAGATGTGGATCTTATCGTCATAGAGCGCATGATGAGCTACGGCATGCCAGTAGGAGCCGAAGTCTTTATCAGTTGCGAGTGGATCGGAAGATTTGCGCAGGAAGCAGAGAAGAAAAAACCCGTAGAGTATGTATACCGAAAAGACGAAAAGCTATACATGTGCGGCAGTCCAAAGGCAACAGACTCTAATATCCGTCACGCATTAATCGAACGTTTTGCCAAGTTTGACACAGCCAGGGGAACCGGCACAAAAAAGAACCCTGATTTTTTCTACGGAGTCACAAAAGACGTGTGGAGCAGTATAGCTATTGCTACCACGAAACTCGACATGATAAAGGAGAAAGAACATGGCAAAGCTAAAGAACTTTCTCACTCAGAAGATTGATCTTCCTGTATGGACAATTCTTCTGTTTGATCTCGTATTGATCCTTACAGCGATTGTTTTCATTGTAAGGATTTAAACCGTAGGTCGTCGCATGAATACAAGCCATGCATAATACTCGACCTGCGGAATTTTTTAATGGAGTGAAATGTTTATGGCTCAAAAAAAAACTTATCTTTATCACATGTTAATCGGACAGAACGACCGAACTGAAGTCGATTGCTTTGTTGCAGCACGAAACTGCGGCGTCGCAATCGACTACTGCAAAGAAGTCTACAAGGACAAGAAATACAACTCTTATCAGGCAATCAAGGTAGGGATCTGCCACAAACTCGAAGAGACAAGGATTCTAGATAAGGAAGAAGAGATGAAGCTGCGCAACGCAGGCGCAGACAGATTAGAGAAGTTCAGCGAAAGACAGATCGACATACCGAAGTTTATCCCCAAAGAAGAACTGGAGGCAAGCGTATGACGGTTCTGTTTTTTAAAGTTGAAGACGTTCTCAATTTCCCTGAGACGGACGCAAAAGCGCCGAGCGGCAGGCTCGGCGTAGTTGACCGAATGGTCAAAGACCTAAGACAAAAATTAAGCGAAGAGCCGGTCGGAACACAACTCGTTTTATACGGAGAGTGGGCAGACGACTGGGATTTTGACGAAAACAAGTGTACTCCTGACGGGAAGTACCTGATTAAAAAATTGGAAAGACGCGGCCTGCATATTATGGATAAGGCCGTCGGAGATAACCCGATCACAAACTACATTCAAAGGAAACACGTCGATCAGCACGACGTGTTGGCATAATGATGAAAACAAATGATTCAGCGATTGTTACAGCAACAGCTGTGATTCTTTTACAGATAACATTATTGGCACTAAAACTGTTCAATGTAATTAATTGGGGTTATGAATGGGTTCTGGCTCCTATCTGGATACCGTATCTATTCGTAATTCTACTAACAATAAGTATTATTATTTTTGAAGCATGTATCATTATAGGAAGGAAAATTAAATATGGATTATTTGGTCGGAAAAAATCCTGACGCAGAATTCAGAGCACAGGTTGTAGCTCGCATCAAAGCAAACGGTGGATATTGTATCTCTAAATTTGAACGATCTCCTGACACCAAATGCCATTGCAAAGCCTTCAAAGAGAACGGCGATTGCGAGTGCGGCCTGTTTATTAAGGTTCCTTGCTATGAGATAGCGGAAGGGAGCTAATATGCAGGGTGTTGCAGAATTTCATAAGGTATCTTTTAATCAGTTCCTACAGGATTCTAAGGCGGCTGGTTTCATCGATTCTGAGACAGATCCTGAAATTGTAAAAATAATCTGGGATCAAATCAAACTACCGAAGAGAGCCACCGGTGGATCAGCAGGATACGACTTCTATCTTCCTTTTCCGTTCTCGCTAAGTCCGTGCGCATCAGTAACGATTCCTACGGGCATACGATGTGATATGCAGCCTGGGTGGTGTCTATTTCTGTTGCCGCGCTCTGGGCTGGGTTTTAAATATGGCATTCGATTATTAAACACAGTTGGTTTAATCGACAGCGACTACTACTATGCGAAGAACGAAGGCCACATCCAAGCAAAAATTGAAGTAGAGAGCAATATGTGCCTTCAACAGGGGGACAGGCTCATACAGGGCGTATTTCTACCGCACGGACTTGCAAGAACGGAAGAAACGGTTGGTGTACGAACCGGCGGATTTGGTTCTACGGGGGTATAACATGTTCAAAAAGATTATCATACTCATCATGCGATGTGCTTTGTCTAATAACATCCACGAGAGAATCAAATACACGGCCGACGCAGCCAAGATGATCAAAAACCTTGAACAATCTATTAACGATCTGATAGACAAAACCGTAAAAGCAGGAGAAACCATTACAGATCAGAACGATCTGTTGGAATGTTTCTATGCGGCAACCGGAGAACGGTCGTACGACATTGTAACAACATGGCGCACGCTGAAAAAATTAAAGAAAAAAAGATTAACAGAAAGGGATTAAAGTCATGAGAAAGTATGACGTTGCGTATGTTCCCAACGGTCCAGCAAACTATTTTCCAGCAAAGGATCTGAGCGAAATGACGCTCGAAGAAATTGTTGCAAAGCACATTAAGACGTGCGGCAAAGCCAACGGGAACCTTGCAGTCTGTTCTCAGTGCAAGTCTCCGTGCAGGGAAGGGAAGCGAGCAATTCAGCTGCTTTCCAACAAGGTCTACAACGATCCACCGATTCCGCTCTATGGCGGCAAAACACTGATCGAAAAGGCGAGAGAAGAAAACCTGAAGAGAAAAGAGAACGCTTCAAACATCAGCATTCTTGCCGATGCTTTGGCTGAAGCACACAAAGAAGAACAGCCGAAGAAGAAAAAACGTGGCAGCTATTTGGCCTGGGACGGATGGTACGAAGAAGCAACGAAAACTGGAGATCCTATCAAATGGGTTATGGACAACATGAAGCTTTCTAAAACACAAGCCAAGAAGAAAGTCTACATGTACGAATACCATCATGGTCTGCGACAGGTAAAGGAAGAGTCCAAGAAAGAAACAGTTGAACCCATATCCAAAGAAACCAAAGTTGAATCCAAAGAAAATAAAACCGAATCCAAAGCAGTCGATGCTGGCATTGAAACCAAGATCGAACACCTGATGAAACTTCAGGAAGAACAGAAAAAGGCTATGGCAGAGTATCAGAAGTTATACGAAGAAGCCAAGAAGGAATATGAAAGGTTAAAGGCACAGGCTGACGTTCTCTGCGAAGCCTTGGATATCTTAAACAGCTAAAGAAGGTGATACCCATGACACCGCAAGAGCTGATTGCCAAACTGGTGAGCATCGAAGGTCCGTGTGGTCGCCTATGCTCATACTGTGACGAGCAGTTTGACACAGCCGAAGTCAAAGAGTGCGTGGAAAGCATGATCCGAAAAATCTATCTTCTTCAATCAAACCAAGACAGAATAATGAAAGAAATGATTTCCATGCGCCAAGCCTACAAAGAAGCAACGGGAAAGGAGTACCCATGCGAGTAACACTCATCAGATACACAGAAGCTCCGGCTGAACTGTGTGGTTCCGCCGCTGCAATCTGTTACGATTCACAAAACCCGGAGAGTTCATTGAAACACTCTGTTGAATCAGGTCACACAAGCGTTCTGGAACATGCTTCTTTCACGTTCCAGATTGAAGGAATCAGCCGTGCATGCCTTGCCCAGTTAACAAGGCACCGGCTTGCATCCTTTGATGTACAAAGCCAGAGATATGTAAAACTTGACAATCCCGAACTTGTTATTCCAGACACCATCAAAGACTCAGGATTTGCCGCTGAAGTAGAAAGCACCATGAGATACGTCATGAACCTTTACAAGCGCATGGTTGATGCCGGAATCCCTGCCGAAGACGCAAGATACGTTACTCCCCAAGCCGTCCCGACAAAACTGTATATGACAATGAACTGCCGGGAGATGCTGCACTTCTTTAGTCTCAGGACGTGCAACAGAGCGCAATGGGAGATAAGACGTATGGCGGATGAAATGTTGAAGATTTGCCGCGAGAAAGCACCGGAGATCTTCGGAGAAGCAGGGCCGGGATGCGTCACAGGCAAATGCCCTGAGAAAAGACCATGTGGCAAACCAAGGAACGTTGGCGACTGGAATGAATAAGATCATTCTGTTGATTGTGCTTTTGGTTTTGTTATATCTTGCAACTCGAAGCAACAATAGACCTAAATATTAGGGGGATACCATGGTTGTAAAAATTAACAACGTAACCATCAGTGGGATTGAAAGATCCCCGTTGAGCGTCTATGTCAACCCGGATCACATCGTCGACTTTTATGTCGTGGACGACCGGACAATCATCACTCTACCGACGGGCGAGTATTACATGGTGCAGGGTGACAAGACTGCAGAACTGGCAAAGATTATTACGACTGCAACAAACACAAAGGTGGCTGTACTGTAATGATCGGAAAACTTTCAGGACTCACGTATAATCAAGACGGTTCGCAAAATATCACCATAACTGTGACAGATAACTTTGCAGTTGAATATGACGAACTCAAAGAAGCCGATGTGAACATTGAGATCAAAAAGTTCCACAAGCGCAGAAGTTTGGATGCCAATGCCTACGCATGGACGATCATAGACAAAATCGCAGAAAAGACCGGTGAAAAGAAAACGGCCGTGTACCGAAACGCCATCAGAGAAATCGGCGGCGTATCCACGATTATCTGTGTGCGGGATATTGCAGCCGACGCTTTGTGCAGAGGGTGGGCCGAACACGGCACAGGGTGGATGACCGAGAAAACAAAAAGCAAGATTCCCGGCTGCACTAACGTGACACTTTGGTACGGTTCATCTGTGTACGATAGTCGACAAATGTCTATGCTTATCGATAGTCTGATACAGGACGCAGAAGCATTGGGGATTCCGACGATCACGGAAAAGGAAAAGGAACAATTGATTGGAAGATGGACCGTAAAAGAAGAAAAGAAAAAGGAAAAAAAGAATGACAAGTAAAAAAAGAGCGGATTCTTCACAGTGCTGATCAATTAGCTAGTAAAATCGACAAGATTTAAGGCGGATAACATATGAGCAAAACAAACTGTATAAACTGCGGCGCAGCAAAAGACACCAACGAAATCAAATGTCCGTTCTGCGGCACAACCTATGTTGACTTGACGGCGATTGACTTTTCTTCCGGCGATCCAGTCGTGTGCCAGTTTGTGCTGCCAAACAACATTAGAATAGGTAACTCAAAAGCCAAGATGATTATGTCTATGCTTGCAAAACCCTGCCTTGAAGATGTTTCCGTGACATCAAACACAACAGATTTATATTGTGGATGGCGTGGTGCGCCGATTAGCTTCGTAAACAATTATGATATCAACGTCGGTGTATCTTTCAAGCCAATACAACGCGAAGACAAATCCATAATAACTTTTACCGCAGCAGAAACAGGTGATGAATGATGGCAAAAAGTATTATGCAATCCGAAAAGAAATGCTATGTTTCCGGCGCTGAGTATAACTTGGATTGCCATCACTAAATGTGATGACAGGTACAGCGAACCGGAAACTGTCTGAGAAGTACGGTCTCAAAGTCTGGCTCCGGCATGACATTCACATGGACTTGCATGACCGCAACAAAGAGCTTGAGATTAAGCTCAAGCAAGATGCTCAGCGAGCATTTGAAAAGAAATACTCCCATGAAGCGTGGATGAAAATTTTTAGAAAAAATTACCTTTAATAAAGAGAATAATACTGTGAATATGCCTGCGCCTTGGGCGTCTTACTATCACAAACAGGAGTAACGTATGGTACCAATTATCTTTATTCTAGTCGTCTGGCTTGGCATTTGGCTGTACTTCGCATGGAGACGGCACGAAATGTTGGAAGTCATCGCTGCTATTCTGATCTCCATTGCGGAAGACTGCGAGGACGAAGACTGCGAGGACGAAGATGACTTCGACTAAAATGACGCTATGTTGGGATTGCAAGAAAGCCTGCGGCGGATGCAGATGGTCTGACAAACTTCTGCCCGTCCCGGGCTGGACTGCAAAGGAAACAACACACAAGATTGGTGTAAGCTACATCGTATCAGAATGCCCGCAGTTCGAAAGAGATGGAATCAACGGTGGCGTAAAACGATATAAGCCATAAAAAAGCTCCCGCCCAAAAGGCGGGAGCAATTCTTTATAATTTCAAAAAACGGGGGTACATAATATATATATGGATAAGCTTTTAAGCGTGAAAGATATTATGGAACGACATCATTTGAAGAGCCGACAGACGGCCGTCAAAAGAATGAAGGAAATGGGAACCCGTTTGGACATCAGACCCTATCTCGTACCAGAGCAGGCCGTAATCGAATGGGAAAGGAGGAAAGAAGTACACCCGCCGGAATATCTCAGAGCCATCGCAAGACTCCGAAAGATCAATTGACAATTGCAATTTCTACTTATTATAATTGTACGTTGAAAGGAGTCGAGAGTTGTGCCGAGACAGAAGAAGCTTCGTTTAAAGAAGCGCAAGGATGGGTACTACGCATGTCGGTATAAAGATCAATGGTTCTACTCAAAGGTTTCTTCTGACGATGCAATCGCACAGAGAGAAGAATACATCGAACTTGAAAAGAAGCACGAAACAGAACTTCTGTTCGGCCCTAAGTTAAAGGATTATGCGGAGAAATGGCTGAAGAACATAGATACCGGAGCAGGAATAAGCACAGTACGCAACAACAAAATCCAGATACGCAAACTGACAGATCGGTACGGCGACCGTTTTATTTCAGAAATCAAAGCATCAGACATCAGAACACTTTTCGCAGAAAAGTATAACGGTCAATCTACTGACTATATCAGACACGCAGCTTCGCTCTACAGAAGGCTGTTTGACGCGGCAGTAGACGACGGGTATATCAAACACAATCCGGCCAGACAAAAGTCAGCCAAGCCGCACAAAGGAACAACAGGTTCACACAGGGCTATCACAGAACAGGAAAGAGATCTGATCGAGAATCATTGCAAAGATCACAGGATCTATCCTGCGGTCATGACCATGCTGTACGCAGGACTACGGCCGCAGGAAATCAAAGCTTTCGATATCGACAGATCGGTAGACTTTGAAAAGAACGAGATCCGATTAATGGATTTTGTAAAACTTGCGGATAACACACACTACGAAGTGACAAACAAAGGCAAGACAGAGAACGCAACAAGGACCATTCCTTTACTTGAACCGCTGCGCAAGGTTCTTAAAGGACGGCACGGGCTTCTTGTTTCTACGGCGAGCGGCAAACCTGTCACAGTCGGAGCGTGGCGAGCCGCATATAAGTCTTACGTCCGCAATATGGAGTACGTGATAAACAACGCCCCGAGAAAGACCAAAAAGCAGAAAGAGTGGAAAAAGTTCACTGTTGTCCCGTACGATCTCCGGCACTCTTTCTGTACGATGTGTAGAGACAACGGAGTGGAACTCAAAACCTGTGTTTTGTGGATGGGGCACAGCGATGCTACAATGATTCTCAAAATTTACGACGAAGCGCCGGACGCAAGACTGAAATCCGAAGCTGAAAAGTTAAATGAAAAGCTGATTCAGAGTATGAATGGTAGTATGAAGAATCAGAAGAAGTCTGAACCCGTTGAAAAATAAGGAGTGCAAGGTAGTGGGACTTTCACCGATGATGCGAAAACCCAGAAAAATCAAGGCTCCAAGCAAACGCTTGAATGGCAGGAAAATCAAGGCGACTGAAACTAAATTCCAAAATTCCCAATGTTAATTAAGGTTAAAATACTACGATTAAGGTTAACGATTTGGTAGTATAAAAGGTAGTATAAGCTTTCTAAACAAAGAGTCCGGCTTCGGTCGGGCTTTTTGTGTAGGAAACTTTAGAAGAGTAAAAGGAGAATAGGTTGATGAACAAAGCAGATGTCGTCACAGCTATCGGCCGACAAATCGAGTTGGCGAAACGACTTGGAAATCCGAACATTTTCTTTTCAATCAGCGAAGCGAATATGCTGATTGACTTGTTGAAAGAGCAGGAAGCGGTTGAACCTATATTGGAACAGGACTCTATGGTTTGCGGAGTATGTGGGCATGAAGTCATTTGGCAGAAAATGCTCGGAGATGGAATTTGGGTAGACGAGAAACTTGATTACTGCCCACATTGTGGAAGGTTGGTGAAATGGAATGACGAACCAAGAAGCAATTGAAACGATAGAAGCAAATTATCCACCGGAAAAATATTCTATGTTGAGAGAAGCATTGGATATAGCTCTTTCCTTGCTGAAAGAACAGGAAACAAGAGTGCTTGACTGGGACGAAATCAAAGACTATCCCGTTGTCTATGGGGAATTCAAAGACGTCAAGGAAATTTATCCTTTGATCATCACGTTCGACGGTCGGGGCCGGTGTCTTTCGTGGAACCCTGAAATCAACGTTAGTGATGAGTTTCTTCTCTTGACCTACGATGAAGAAGACAGAAAGAACACCCGCTGTTGGAACAAAATGCCAAAAGAAGAACAAAGACAGGCGGTGAAATGGAATGAGTGATGTGATTATCCTTTGTATGATAGGCGTTGCGGTAATTATTTGTATAGTTGGACTTTCCATTATACATTTTCAAGAAAAGAAAACGAAGACGAAATCAGCATATTATAGTGCTGTTGGTGAATGGTTACATGGAAAAAGATGAAAGTGAAACGAAAACGATAACGATGAAATGGATGAAAGAAGTGTCTGAAAATGTCAAAATTTGATTGCGGCCGGGTACAGGATGAAGTGCCGATGGACTGCCTGAGTTGTGCACAGTCTTTTAGCGCGGACGATGACGATGGAAACATGATATTGATTTGTGTCAAAGATAAGAATCACCCTGTACAAGTACGAGAGGATAACAATTGCGAAGAGTGGAAAGACTAACTTAAAGAAGGAGTTCGAGAATGGCTGATTATCATGTTGGCACGGGTGAAATAACAGGCAAAATCTATGCCGGCGTATTGACGAAAGATGGCAAATCATGGCGCAATCGTTCAATTGTGACAGATGAAGCAATCTGTGCTGTACGGGATCATCTCATTAATCAGATGGATCAAAACAAGCAAGACTGGTTTGGTTATGAATGGACGCGCAAAGACGGCAAAAAGATTGTACTGAGTATTGCTCTCAAATGAAACTTGCCGGAAGCTTAGCGTAATTTAAAGAAAGATATTAAATCAGATAGTCAAGGCTACCAGAAAGGGAAAACATGTATTCAGAATCTCAAACTAAGGTGAAAATGACCAGAAATTCAAATGGAGACACGAGACACGCAACGCATATCCCAACAATCTCTGAATTTAACAAAGCCAACGGATTGCATCGTTGTGATGTCGATAGACTTATAGAAAGATTCTGTGCTTTGCTTAAGAAGTCGTCCGAAATACATGATTGGTCAAAAGTTGAAGAACCGTATCGCAGTATGTTCTACCGTGACATGGTGGCAACAATGGAAGGCCGGATGCATTTCGAAGATGGTGAATGGTGCAAACTGCACTATGAAAAACTTGAACGTCATCATCTTCTCAAGTATGTGCCGGATGATGTCGATTTGTTCGATGTGATTGAGATGGTTTGTGACTGCGTTGCCGCTGGAATGGCACGGAGCGGAGAAGTCAGGCCGCTTGAAATCTCTGACGGAGTATTCCAGAAAGCTCTGAAGAATACAGTCAAAATCCTTCAGAACGAAATCGAGCTGACGGATGATGATTGAAAGACATCAGGCGAGCCGTTAAGCTGAACCCTGTTTGTGTTCCGGAGTACGGCAGGAAATGAGTGAAACAGATATGCAAGATGACGGTATAGGCACTCGCCACCACATAATTTAAATACTATGATTTCGTCATAAAATGGCGAAAAACCAAGATTGCTATGGAAGGTGATAACGTGACAACTATATGCGCGGAATGCGGATATCAGCAATTATGCGAGGATCTTGGATACGAATTGGATTGTGATTGCAGGAATGAGTGTTCCCATTATGATTCTTTTCTGGAATGCGAGGAGTCAGACGAGATGATAGTCTGAAAGAAATAGATGAACAAAATAAATACCATACTAAGTCAAATCATCAGAGCGAAACGGGCAACCCCGGAAGACTGCGTATTGTTTATTAACCAAAGTTTATATAACGCAATGGAAGAAGCTGGGTTGGTCATCTGTTGGACCGAAAATCATCCCGGAGCAATATGGACGCATAGAAATATTTGTGGACTTCCTGTCGTAATCGACCCAAAAGTTGAACTTTTTTCTGTTGTACCACAGCGCGAAGCAAGAGAACGGATCAATTCAATTGTATTTTAGGGTAGATAAAAGATCAAACAAACGGAGCAAAGAAAATGATAGCAATAACAACAATGGACGCAATTCCTAATTTATGCTACGAATGTCCATGCCACGACGGAGAAAACGGGACGTGCAATGTAGACAAAGAACAACGATATATTTCAGAGTACAGGCCGTACTGGTGTCCACTGCAATCTGTTCAGAATAATCCCAACCCGTACACTAATTTGCAGCCATATACTCATACGCTACACGTAGACAGCAAGTTGGAACCTTGCCCGTTTTGTGGCAACGCAAAAACTTTAAAAATAGAAGAAGTTCACAACGTGCTCGATGACGTTGAATATCTTCAGTTCAGAGTCGTATGTGATGCTTTGTATAAAGGTTGCGGTGGAGCAAGCGGATTCAAATCATCAAAAGAAAAGGCAATCAAAGCTTGGAACGAAAGGAAATAAGATGGAACCAACTCAGAAACAATTGGATTTCATTAAAATCATAGAAGGATACGTTGTCGATAGATTTACTGGCAACACAAAGAAAGAAGCTTCCGAGTGGATTGATGCCCATTACGCAATGTATACCAAAACAAGAAAGCGCGAAGATGAAGAAATGAACTTCAATTCATGGGCATGGGAACACGGATATGACTAAGAACAATCAAACTAATTCGCCAACAGCGGTGAAAAGCTGTCGGAAAAATAACATCTGAGGAGACGCAGAATGAAAACGAAAGTATTTCTCGATAAGTATGACGTTCAGCAAATCGTGGCAAAGCACTACAACGTGGAACCCAAAAGCGTTGATATGCACTTGTTCATGGAAACAGTAGGATATGGCCTGGGTGAACACGATGAACCATCAATCGAAGTTGTTGTCACAACTGGTGAAGAGACGTCAGACGACAAATGTCCGTGCGACGGCTGCGAAAACAATGACCGAACTGTATGCACATGCGACAAACTTGATCGGTACATGAACAACAAGTAAATGGAGAAATAAAAATGTGGTGGTTTCTGCAACTAATTGAAGTCGTATTTGGCATTCCGATTGGATTGATCTGGTGGAACTACATAATTGCACCAGGCAAATCCGTAAGAGAAGGACTGCTAGATTATATTCACGAATCGGACGACGACATTTAGGAGAATATATGCACATATTCGAAGCTTATAACATAACGGATATCTTGAACTTTTTAAAAGAAACCAGACCTTCGTATTGGGAACTTGACACACGAAAGGCTATTGACACATTACAAAAAATCTACGTACTTAGATGGAAGGAATAATTATGAAGAAAAGCAATGTGCTCAAATGGTACTTAGGATATAACAAAGCCGTTGATCTCCGTGGGCATTCGAAATACAGGACTCGAAAAAAGAATATCCACAGAGTAAACAGAATGAAAGACAAAGCGTTCAGGAGATGGGGATACTTCCCTTTCCCGCCTGAGTGGGATACAAAAACAGGAGAATAAAATGACGGAAGAACAATGTAAGAAATGTATGTACGATGCTCCATATTTATGGTGCTGCAAACGTGAGTGTGGTCAGCACGAAATATGCCGTAAATGTGAAGCAAAGAGCAAAGGGTATCGTTCAGACAGCGAGCCGTGCTCCTGAAGAAAGAAGATATGTCTATGCCGACCAGAAAAGAAATATACGATTGGATTAAAGCACACGACGCTTACGAGTGGAATGCAAACCGGATAGCGAAAGAAATGCTGCTTGAAGCCATAGAAAATACGGCGTTTGCAGAGTGGGCATACCCCGGGCTCAAAGAGAAGATAAAGCAAGTTATCATAAATACGGAGCTTCCAGACGAAACATCGGAAAGGAACGAACAATGACCTGGGAAGAATATCAGAAGGTTAATCCTTGGAATATACTGGAACTTAATAACTCCAACAAAGAGAAGACAGATATTATTTGCCCAAAATGTGGCAAACCCGTCTATGTAAGGACGGACATTATTAAGACTTCTTACCCGCCGAAACGTCAATACGAATGCGACTGCGGATGGGTAGACTATTCATACTGATATTACGGCCGACAAAATATAATAGAAAGGAAAAAGACTATGAATAAGAATGAATTGATTGAGAAACTGAAGTACAAAACCAAGGCTCCTATTACCACGGCTGATGTAGAGCGCATCGTCGTTGGGTTCATGGATGAAGTTAAGAACGCCGTTGCGTCCGGCGACAGTGTGCAGCTTGTAGGATTCGGCACGTTCGAAGCCCGTGAAAGGGCTGCTCGCGAAGCAAGGAATCCGCAGACCGGAGAAATTCTGAAAATTGCCGCTAAGAAGGTTCCTGCCTTCAAACCCGGCAAGGCTTTCAAGGACATCGTTAACAAGTAAGGAATAAATTTTGTCGGCTTTAATATACGCCCCGTCTTCGGACGGGGTTTTTGCAATTGCGCGTAAGCATTAATGCCGAGTCCGCAACTCGGCGTTGTAGAAAGGAAAAATAATATGAAAAACAGACATTCAGTATTTACATTGGCGTATCGCAAAAGCTATTACATTCTCCGGCCGTGGAAACTCATCCACGAAACATATTGGAACATCCGCAACTTTATCCATCGCGGAAGGTACGGTTTTGCCTATGTCGACACATGGAACTGGAACAACTGGTGGGCAGAAATCGGAGCTGAAGCTCTGAGATACATGGCAAAACATGGCAATGCCTACCCTGGAGTCAAGCCTTACGATACGCCTGAGATTTGGCGCAGACATCTATTGGAGACGGCCGAGAAGTTAGAATGGTGTTCCAAGTCGATGGAAGAAACATCTAACGAGTATCAGAAAGAATTCACGGAGATGTGCGACCGGTGCACGGTGCATGAAACAGACGGAGCTTTTATGACATCCCGTTTGGAAATGACAGAAAAAGACAAAGAGATAAGAGATAAATATTTTAAAAGAGAAGAAGAATTGCAGAAAGAAAATCAGGAAAGGAGAGCTGAGATTCTGGCCGAGATCGGCAGGAATTTCGAGATGTACTGGGACTGAATGAAAAGAGAAATTAAGATTATTAGATGTGATCGCTGCGGAAAAAGAGTAAGCGAATCAGAACACGCTATAATTACAATTAGAAGGCCCGGATGCAATTATTCCGATCTATACGATATATGCAAAGACTGTGTAAACTTCTTTGAGTCGGAAATGAAATATAAAGAAAGAGTAAAAGAGTTTTTCTGCGATCTTTCAGAAGAAGAATTAATCAAGGAGTAAACTATGAACGGAATGACAGAGTTTATAAAATTTTGTATGCGGCAAAATATAAAAGACCTGTACGCAAAGAACGAAGACGGAGAATATATTTTGCTGCCGTTTACACTTTCATATGAAGAACGAAGCGGAGACGAGTACGGCACCGAATTTTACGCACCAAAGAAAGAAGAAACTACTTTCACTCAAAAATCTAGCAAGAACACTCCTGATTCAAGAAAGTCGCCTGAATGTCATAACGCTCAAAAAATCTTATAGGCCAGTGGCGTGGAAGAGACGTAACGTGCGAACCAGACGGCAGGGTAATTTTCCACTTCAACGACACAACAGAAGCCGATGATTTCTTGAATGCCCTTGAAGCTAAATGGAGAATTGAGCCATTTATATTGCAAAGAAAGGAAAAAAGATGAACGAACTATACAAATGGTTTCACGACGACATAACATGGTGCGGCAACGAATGCTCCTACACGAAGTGCGAACGAAATCAAGCAAATCGCTTGAATAAGACAGGAGTGTTCTCAGTCTCAATGTTTCAGGACACGGAGATGTGTCCGCTATACGAAAGAAGGGAAGACGAATGCCAAAAGAACTCGAACTCCTGAAGGAATGGAAAGAAAGATTAGGTTTATATGATTGGACGATAGAGCTTATGTCCAACGTTAACCCTGACGATCTGGACGAAGACGCCGACGGAGATGTGGAATACATCGAATCAACAAAGTGCGCCGTGATTAAAATTGTAGATCCAAAGTTAAGGAAAGCAGCACTGAGAAAGTTTAACTTTGAGTTATGTCTGGTACATGAACTTCTGCATTGCAAGCTCTCTCTGTTGGTGGACGGAGAAGACTGGGAAATTGGTTTCCAGCCCAGGTATCTTCATCAGATCGTCGACGACCTTGCGCGAGCTTTTGTTGCTGCAAAATATGATTCTATAACAGAAAACACAATCAATTACGAAGACGTTATCGAATGTGCGATGGAAGAAGAGAAGCCAACAGAAGCAAAGAGCAAAGGTGAAGCTGTCTGGGTGCGTTATCCAAATGCTAAAGACATCAGAGTGTGTTCCAAGTGCGGCCGTGCAATTGTCGTGAACGGCAAAAGCCATGACTACTGCGAAGGTTGTGGATCAAAAATGACAGGGTGCATAAATGGAGAATGATATGAAAAAGATAATATCGATGATATTGATTCTCGCTCTTTCCTTTACCGTCTCTTACGCCGAAGAACCTGAAGAGATCGACTGCTGGGTGATGTGCCAGCCAGACTCTTGGGTATACGCAAGGCTCAATCCAAACAAGAACTCTATGGAGATCGGCAGATTGGAATGCGGAGATCACATCTACACCGATGGAAAAGAAAAGAACGGATTCCTGCATGTATATGTGTTATTTGAATACGGAGAAGGATGGGTACACAAAGGCTACATCGTGTACGACGAGCCGCAGAAACCTGTCTTTCAGGAAACAACAATTCAATCCAACGGCCGAGTAAAAGCAAGAAAGACAATCGGCGGCAAAAGAAGATGCTGGTTAAAAGACGAACAGAAGATCAAGGTTTATATGTACTCTGAAGAATGGGCTGTAACCAATAAAGGATTTGTGCAGACCAAATTCATAGATCTTGGCAAATAAAAAAAGGCTACATCGTAGCCTAAAAAAATAGGATACGGCAATACACCGTATCCTTTTTTATTCCACTCTGGAAAATTCACCTGAAATCCAACCGACCTGTTTTGGCAATTTGACAGCGTGCCAGCCGTTTTCTGACGTAGCAACCCATTCGTAAGAACTCCCAGAATTTGCTTGAGAAATTCGTGCAAATCCCTTGCCGTTTCCAAGACGGATATTTACTCGATCGGCTGTCACGACAACGTATTTTGACGATTTTCCCCCAGAAAATCTGGTATAGAATTGGAAACCGTACTCGGCCCGTCTTTGTTTCATTGTTTCACTCATGTTGGCGGGACGTTCATACTTTGCCATAATCACGTCCGAGCATGTGCGAATGTTGACAGCGTTGACAATAGCCGACCATACCATCTTGTATTTGTTGGAGAGTTCGTCTATCAGATAACTCAACTGAAGGTTGAGATCACCGACAGACTTGCCTTTGGATTTGGCTAGGTTTAGAAGTCCTTCTTTACGGACGTAGAAGCACCACTGAGCCAGCCCAAAGGCGTGCCCGTCGTGTACAAAATCATTTGTTCCAGAATCCGATTTAGAAATATAATCTGGATCTTTAATTCCAGTTACACACTTTGGGTTTAGCGAACTCTCAGCCATCAGGTTTCCCATCAAAGCAGCGGTCCCAAATTCGTTTTTCGTATAGGATTGGATATAATCCCAGATCTGTTTGTCCATCAGATCTCATCCTTATGCACAACAGCGTTGGAAACATACTGTTTGACGGCCGTGTTGTTCTTGAAGAGTTCCTTAAACTTAACCAATACTTCGTCTACGAGGAAGCTGAAGTATTCAAATGAAACGAACTTCACAAGATAAGGAAACTTCGTAACAAACATGTCGTATACATACCGAAGTTTCAATTGACCTGTGCCGCTGCCAAGTTCCTTTTCTGCTTCAGTAACTGCGTATAACAGCCACTCCTTAATCTTGGTGATCTGTGATTCATGTGGAAGCTTGAAGAATTTCACAATTAAACAAATCACGACTGCTGCAGCCGCCATTCCGAGTAAAAGAATATACCAGTTTTCAGCAATGAATTTCATAGTCATTCCCCCTTAATATTTGCCTTTACCATCGCCCACGATGTCAAGGAACTCAGCCTTCATATACCAGCCTTCTCTGCGGCCGCCATTGATCTTGGCCCACTTCTCTCCGGGTTCTACAATAGTGACTTCTGTACCCACAGGTAGCTTGTCCCACGTGCTGCAGCTCGTAGAAGGATACTGCCGCATCTTGACGGGGCTGCCGTTGTCGGATACCACTATTGCTTTGATTCCGGCATAGGGAATAGGATCAGGCGGGACAGGAGTCGGTGCTTTGCTTGCCGCGTTGACAATAGGTTTGATCTTGGCATGATAGTTCCAAGGACTCTTTGAGTTTTGGCTAAGGCCTGTGTCAACTTTCATGTGGGGAGATGTCATATGCGTAATCCTTAAAGGATTAACGCTTGTTACAACTCCAACATGATAATAATCTTTGAGATCTCCGTTGTAATAAGCTCCGCTGTGTTTATAACGGGAAGGAAGGTCGTACTTATGAGAGAACGTGCCGCCGTTTAAAGGTTTAGGGCCTATACCATCAGGTCCTACGCCTTTGTAAACAGCGTCGCCAAGCTCAAGCTGGGAGATACTTTCAATGTACTTGAGCTCGACAGACTCTCTTCGTGCAGCCCAGTTGGACCCGTGAATGCCCGTCCACTTCAACCCCATTCTACGAACTGCACCGATGATTAAACCGATGCAATCGCATACTCCATTAGAGCCGTCTCCCGGCTGTTTATAAGCAGGGTTGAGACTCTTGATCTTTTGTACCATTTCGAGAAACTTTTTGATGAGTTCAGAATACGTCATCCGTTATCACCGTCTTCTTCGTCTTTGGAAGTAGATATTTTGCTGTTGCCGATTTTGAGTTCAAGTTCTGTTTTAGCGATCATTGCATATAGCATCTTTTCCAGCTTACTATTAGATGTGTAATGATAGATATTGATAATCATCACTACAGAAACAATTAGCGCCATGTAAACAGAAAACAAAGCTGATTCCGGCACCAAATACAGCAGGACGCTAAGCCATGCCATATAAAGGAACCAGAACACAGATGTCCAGCGAGCAAGTTTCTTGGAAAATTGCTGCCGTGGATCAACCGGTTTATCCATGTCGTCACGCCCCTAATTTAGTTTTAGATAGAATGTCGGATTCTCGAAACAAGACTTCGCCGTGTGGATAGGTTAAAGCTCTGGAATAGAGAAGGTATTCGTATAGGTGATATTCCGGCCACAAAATTTTGTAGACAGGGTCTTTGTAGACACATGGATCTGTGTTTGCAAGGAAATAACCGTCTGGTATAATTACTGGACGGCCATCAATATAATCCTTGCTTTGCCCTTGCATGTCTTCCAAGCGATAGGCAATAATGTAACTGTTTAAAGACATGGGACCACCCCAGTTACTCACCTAAGAACTTGTTGTTTAGATTACACTCGTCGTATACGTGTTCGATGTACTTGAAGTCATGTTTGTATACGTTGTTTTCCCAATGATACTTCTCAACCAAACTCTCGTAGATTTTTGCTTCTTCGAAAAGATTTTTGAAGTCTTCTCGACTGTGTGGCTCGCCTTTTCTGCATTGTCTTGCGAAATTCAAGACGTGATTCTTTATTCTGGCGGCTGCAAGCTTGTCAAGTCTTTCTTCGGTTTCCTTTTGCTTTTCATCCAGAATGTCGAAACGTTTTTCAAGATCCACAAACCCTGCTTTAACGGCAGCACAGTTGGAGCTCTGAGACGTCGCCATTTCACTTAGCTTGCTATCAAAAGAAGTCGTCATGCCGGTAAGTTTTGTATCGATTTCAGATTTCATTTCAAGTACAATATTTTTGAAAGATTGGGTACGTTGTTCATCTATCTTTCTAAAAGGGAAGGATATACACTTCCACAACCATTTTAATGGATAGACTTTGATTTTTGATATCTCAAAAAAGAGACAAAATAAGAATAAACCGATCCCGATGGAAAGCGGAATGTTATCCGCAATCCATTGGCCGACCGGCTTTACAAGATCATTCATAGTAATACACCTCGCTCAAAAAGTAAAAAGAGAGCGAGACTGCGTATCGAAAGAATTATCTCAAATAGTTTCGCTCTAAAAATAATTAAGCAAATAAAGCATCAATTTCTGCGTCTGTAATGGCAGGAACCAAGGAATAAACACCGTTAACAATCTGAACTATCTTGCCGTTATTTTCGGCTGTAGGAGCCGGAACCTGTCCTGTAAGATGTACTCCGTATAGCTGAACATCTCCACTCGTAGCCTTCAAAACAGCGTTAAGACCCGCTTTAAGATTTTTTGCCGTCATGACACGACTTGTTTTTGCAGTACCTGTGTTCATTTCGGTCGAACTCATGGCAGAATAAGTCGTGTTTGCGTCGTAATAATTCAGCACACACCAGCGGCTCATTGTAACGTTTGCTGTTGATGCCCCTGCTGCTGCTCCATCTTTTGTATTGCCATATAGAGCAGTTGTACGACCAGTCTGAAAAACAACTTCAATTGTTTCGTCAACAGGATATTGTGTTGTTAGGCGAGAAGTGTTGATGCAAGCAACTGGATAATAGTTCGTACCGTTATCCACGCTCATCCATACGCCTGCATCGACAACCGCAACAGGAATCTTGATAGTTAACCGGTCTCCTTCGACGGGAGTCATTCCCAAATTAAAACTCCATAGTGCCGGTTTATAAGCCACAGTTGCAGATCCAGCCTGTCCAGCAGTTCCTGTGCCGGTAATAATTTCGTTGATTCCTTTTTGGAGAGTCAACTTGCCAGACATCGTATCGCCTGATTTGTTTACTTTTCCTGAAATGTCCTGATGCGCGGTAAGAACTTTTGTACCGCCGCTATATAAACACCCGTCAGTGCCGACATATGCGGTATCATGAGAGTAAGTTTGTGGGTTGGCCGCCTGAGATGTTGCACCAATCAGGAACAACTTGCTTGAAGAATCCGTAGCTCCGGCTGTATTCTTCGTGTCGTTGTCTGTAGTCTTATAACCTTTACCTTCAACAAACGACGCAACAGCCGCAGATGTAGGAAGATTTGTACTTGTTGATGCAGCTGCGATAGAAGTGTCTACACCTTTAGCCGCCGCTTCGCCCAAAGCTTCAATTGCGTTGGCGACAGTAGAAACCGTAGCGGCTTTGTTTGTGGAAGCATTGTATGTGCCATCAAACGCATATGTCGTGTTTGTGCCAGGGATCCCAAGCGCTGTAATATCTGATTTTTCGACAGCTACAGCATTTGTAACGTGACCTTCGCTGTTAGTCGTAATCTTATACAGGCCAGAACTGTAAGCTGATCCTTTTGCGGTAGCGTGGGCGTATGCAATATTGCCATGATCGCCCCTAAAAGCCGTGCTTGAAGTAGTGCCTAAAGCAAGAGAAGGAGAAATTTCCACATAGTCAGAACCGCCCCAACGGTAAGTCTTGTTTGTGGCTTTATCGACATAGATCTTTCCTGCTTCACCGGTTAAAGGAAAAGAGTCTTTGTTTGTAAATTCAAGCACATCGTCAACATAGGACGGGAGTTGAGAAGAAGGCACTTTTCCGTTTTCATCCAGTTCTGCGAGACCGTTGGCGGCGCCTTTTAAGGAAGTGTTCAGTTTGCCGCTGATATCTTGGTGAGCAGTAATAACAGTGCCAAGGTCAACCACGCCGGAAGAACCTTTTGACGCACCATTCATCTTAATTCCTGTGATGGTGCCAGTGTTAGCTGTAAAGCCGCTGTCGTTGGTAAGCTGGCTGACCTTTGTAGGAATTTCTGATTTATCAGCTTTGCCGGAGATATCCTGATGCTCCGTTAACACAGTACCAAGATCCACAACACCAGACGTACCTTTGGATGCACCGTTCATGGTAATTCCGGTAATTGTACCCAGGTTTGCTGTCGCGTTTTCTGCGATACCGTCCAGCTTTGTTTTATCCGCAGAAGACATAAGACCATCCGCAGAATGAGTCGCAGGAGAATAAGTAGTATCGTTATCAGGAATCGTTACTGTCATAGGAGAACCAGAAGACGGAGTCAGCGTAATAACATGCCCGTCTGTCTGGTCTTGAGTTAAAGTATACGTAGTATCGGACGAGCCGCCCGGGAGTTGGCTTACCGGAATCTTGCCGTCTGAACCTAAAGAAGCAACGCCGTTTGCAACGCCGACTTTGTCGTTATCCACCTTTTCGTCGAGTGCGTCCTGAACACCGTCGATAACAGCGACAATAACGTCATTTGTAGGATACTCGTTCAGCTTCTGGGCGAAATGCGCCAAACCATCAGCGTCCAGAAACTTTTTGGGATTCGTTGCCGCATATGTATTCGGCATTATACATTTCCCCTTTCAAGAAGAATAGGAGAGGGCCGAAGCCCTCTCCTTAGTCCAATTACACAGCGGCGATCGCAGCGTCGATTTCGGCATTGGACAGGGCCTGAATCGCGGTGTACACGTCGGAAGCATACTGCTTCACACCGTACACAGTCGCAGCGGAAGCCAGATCGGTATCTGCGCCCAGCACGGCAGCAGCAGCACCGGCAACGTCATACGCAGTAGAAGCAGTGTACGCAGCAGTACCCAGACCATGCACAGCCACATCAGTGCCGTCCACAGCAATCGTGCCGTTAGCAGAACCTTCAGCAACAGACTGCACAGCGCTGTCAGCCGCATCCAGAGAATTCTGCACGGCCTGAGCCAGCTTGGCCTTTGTGATGGTGCCATCGGTAATGGTAGCGGTCACACGATGCTGCGCATCAATGGCGATCACAACCATATCGCCAGCCTGAGAACCGGAAGTCACGTACTCAATCAGATCGCCAACATTGATGTACAGATCGCTGTCATCCGCATTGGCAAGAACCAGATGGATGTAAGTGCCTGCGGGGCCCCAAGCACCGGACTCGGACTTGGTTTCCACAGTGCCACTTTCAACCACCATATCCTTCGGGATGTTGATGGCAGCCCCAACGTTCACTGGAGTACCAGAACCGTTGGGGGTCTTCTGCAGATGATAGATTGCGGCATAGTCGCCGGAATTATCATCCTTCACAATGCTGTAAGTATCCTGATCAGCAATAGGAGCTACATACAGACCCTTATTGCCAGTGGTCTTCAGCTGCAGCCGGTTATCAGCTTCAGCACTGACCTGCACACCGATGCCATTAACGCCAGTAACAACGATAGAGTCGTCGGAAGCCTGAACGTTGTCCAGTTTGCTGTCATACCTGTCCTTAATTTTTTCCCACAGATGACCAACGCCCGCAGAGTTAAGGAATTTCTTGGTTTCAATTGTTTCGTAAGCCATAATGATATACCTCTTTCTTTAAATATTTATGTCTAACAGAATATCTGTTGACAACATGATTACGCCTGATATGCAGGCACAAATTCGCCGCCTGTTACGGTGACGTTAGGAGTTGCTTCGTTGGACAGAACTTCAAGAGAATGATCTGTTCCAACGAACTTACCGCCGGTAATTGTCAGAGACATACCGGCTTTGCCGGGATAGTTCGCGGTTTCGTGATAGATCACAGCAGAAGCGGACATCTTTGTCTTATTGTCGCCAACCCAGCCAGGGGTATGGTCGCCGCCAACAGCAACGACTTCGCCGCCGTTGATGGTGACGTTGCCGCCACGCATTAAGATGCCGCAACCGTTGTTAGAACGAATCTTGCCGCCGTTCATAACAAAGGTGTCATTGTTCGCAATGTACACACCGCAGGATTCATATCCGTTGGACGTGATGTTGCCAACCAGTTCACCATTGTTGAAGGTGACGGTATTTCCGCCACGGCCAGATGTACCGTTTGTAAAGACAGGGAAGTTATCGATACCAGAAATAGTACCGCCGTTAATTTCGATGACGCCCTTATCGAATGCTCCGATGCCGCCTTCTTTCGCAGAGATAGATCCGCCGTTAATCGTGACTTTGGAGCCGTCCCCAAGCGCAGACAGAGCAACGTCGCCAGACTGATAATTGCCGCTATCGACAATGACTTCGCCACCGTTTTCAGCCTGAGCAACGCGTTTGTTAGCTTGGACATTACCGTTTTTGATTGTCAGCTTTGAGCCGTTAGCAACCAAAGCATAACCGTCTCCGGAATAGGTAAGCGTATTGCCGCCAAGATCCAGAGTTGTATCATGCGTCAAAGCAACAGCCATAGACAAAGTCACATCAGCGCCAAGATCTACGTTGCCGCCTTTAACAAGGAGCTCTTTCAGGGCGGCTTCGCTTGAAGCAGAACCAGTAATAATATCCAGCTCGTAATTAGACAGGCTTTCAATTTGGATAATAGCTCCAAGATTGTCCCATCGAGATTCTTCAGCGTTCCATGCATAGTTTGTGCCATCTTCTTCAACATCGTAAACATCTCCGTTCTGGGGATTCTGAATGTTTTCAAGATCAGCAACTTTGGCAACTTTGCCGCAGTATTTGTAAACTTTGCTTACAGCGGTTCTAACTTCTTCCAGCTCATCTTTGGTTGCAGCGTCCGTGATTCCATATCCTTCAAGAGTAGTCGGAGCGTCCTGAATATCGTCCCACTCTACAGGCATTTCGGGATTGTAAACCGTGCGGACAACACCGTTTTCGTCGATAGAAAGACCGTCGCCAACTTTAATGCCGCCGAGAGCTTCGGAAGAAGCAGCAGGAAGTTCGTAGTTTTCAAGATCTGCAAGTTTTTCCTTTTCTTCCGTCGTAAAGTTTTCGTCGGAAAGTCCTTTGCCGGATTCTTTCTTGAGATAAATTTCACTAGCTTTATCCCATAAGTATTTAACACCAGTAGAATCTAAATATTTACTCATGCATTTCGTCTCCTTTCTTTAAGTATTTATAAGATCATTGAGATCGTCCTGAGAAAGGGGCGTAGTAGGAACACCGCCAAGTCCCAGATCTTCTAGCGTCAGATCACCGGAAAGCTCAACGCCATTAATCGAAGGTTTATTAATTAATCCATCGTAGTCGCCGGGTTCCTTACTTTCTTTTTCCGGTACAGGAGTTGTAAGCGTGAGAGTAAACATATTCCCACTTCTTACAGAATGAATGTCGGGATTGTACATTTACTCACCACCTTCATTTTCTGCGTAGGTTATTTCGTCCGTCAAAACGAAAGTGCCAACAAAGCTTTCCTTAATAAAGTTTTGATATTCCAATTGAATATCGAACACATAATTCGGAAAGCGTGTGTCGTTTACAATCATTTTGTTTGTATCTTTAGGTTCGATTTTTATTTGATAATCACCGAGACCAAGCTTGGTAATACCGCCCGTGCTAAGTCTTTTTTGAAACTCATATAAACGGTCTCTTTTATTTCGCTTGACTGTGAAATAAATCTCATCAAAGTCCACGTCTGCGGCTGTACCGTTTCGTTCATTGACTAAAAACCGAACCAGTCTGATATCGCCTCTAGGCATACTAATTCTCATCTGGTTCAGCTCCTCTCATTACCATCTGCGTTCTTCCGGATAGGGAAAAGGATAATGCCCAGACATGTCAGGACCCATGTCACGGCTGCGCATTCCGCGCATATATGGATCAGCGTAAGAATTGTAAGAATTACCCATGCCATAAGAGCTGTAATTCTCAGGCGGCATCTCAGAACCTTTCATTGCCGTAAACGTAGCAAGGCTCTTCATTGCATGAGTAAGAAGATCAATCTTACGCAGGTCGCCTTCGCTCATTTCAGCTCCTGTACGATACTTTTCTTCGAGCAGTTCAAGCTCTTTGCAGAGTTTGTTTTCAAGAATCATATATCTATTGTTCATATCTCAACACTCCTTTACGCCAGCCGGGTGACTTCAACATTCAGATTGCGAAGGTTAAGAGCCGGAGCGACAGCCGCAGGCGTAGCACCTTCAGAAGCGTTCTCTACGGCTACCGTATAGCAGCAACCCGCAGGGACATCTACGATTGCAAAATTACTAACATTCCAGTAAGAATCGACAACCGTCGGAGTGGCAGTTCCAACACTCGATTGGTCAATTTCTCCGCCGATAGCAATAGCAAGCTGGATCTCACCAACTGTACCGTCTGTAGGAACAGCAATATTACCGCTGTAGGCAACACGATACCGAGCAAAACGTCCGCAGGGATTGTTGACAATGCCGCGCAAAGTAAGAATGCCAGAGCCGGGACGATGGATCACATAGCCACGATTGCAGCCAATGTTGTCATCTAAAAGAGCAGAAGCTCCGGGCTGCACAAATTGTACAGGAACATAATTGTATTGAGCCATAACACTCATTCCTTTCAAAATGTTTAAAGATAAGACAAAGTCTTAAAATGAAAGATTGGAGAAAGAGGAGCCCCTAAAGGGCTCCTCGAAGAAGTTACATATTTCCGCAGCCGCAGCTGAAATTCTGATTGCAACAAGAAGGATTCTGGACCAGGTAGGCAGGCCGAGGTGTCGGAGCCAGATACTGCTCAAGCGCCGCAGTCTGAGCTTCGTTGTTCGCGAGAATAGTAGCCGTCTGAGCATTCTGAGACGCCGCAAGATTAGCCATCGTAAGCTGCTGACGAAGCATAGAGATCGTCTCGTTCTTAGCGTCGATCTTATCCTGACACATCGTGTCGAGAATGCGCTGGGTAGAAGCATTGTTAGCTTCCAGAACATCGCGCAGAGCCATAGAGATGCTATTGCGATCCGCACACGCTTCTGTAGCGACGGCATATTTCAGGTCGCCAATGCCGCTCTGAAGAGCAAAGTTCTGATTCATGTCAGCCATCTGCCGAGAGTTGGCGGAAATCTCAGCCTGGGCAAAACCGTTGGTGATCGCGTTCTGGATTCCTGTGATACCGCTCATAACGGCGTTCTGATCAAAGCCCCGCTGAATATCGGAATAACCACTGTTTCCGCCAAAGCCAAATCCATTACCACCCCATCCGAACATTGCCATCCAGATGAGCAAGAACCAGAGACCGTTACCGCCAAACATGTCGTTCGAGTATCCTGAATAAGCAGGCGCAACGGGCATATACATTCCATTTCCAGTTTCGTTAACCATAACTGGTCAACTCCTTCTGAATAAGATTTGCTTTGACCAAGCAAAGCATTGTGATAATTGCTTACTTAACACGGCAAACATCCAAGCGTGCCGAACCCCCTTATGCGAACCGAGTCGCGCGGGATTCGTATTCAATTAAAAAGACGCTACGGGAAAAATCCCGTAGCGTTGTTTAACTTCAAGCTCTTCTATAAAGTCATTCACACATTGTACACTGCGTAAGTTCGTTATTCGTTTCTGAACGAGATAAGAGATGAAGATTAAACCAATATTCATAACAAGCAGATGCTTGCTATGGTTGATTATTCCACGCATACAGATCGATGTTCTGTATAAAGTGGTCTGGGATCTCAGGCTGTGTTTTTACGGCTTTAGCTCTGCATCCGTTAACATACACATCTAGATGAGCGGAGCCACCGTAGTAACACATCGCCAGATATCCGTTAAAATAGCTGTTGCTGATCCAGATGTCCCCTTTAGCGTCTGGGAGATCCACGTTGTGATATCGCACCGTAATGCTATCTTCTACGCCGTTGTCAAAATAGCAGTTGTCGATAATGATTCTCGCGTTCTGTGCAACGCCGCCGCCGATGCAGTTGGCGTTTTTAAGCAGCCGCCCAACAACTCGACAGTGACGATACTCGTTGATATATGGCTGATCCCAATGCCATAAATCATCGTGAATGGCGTACAACATACCTTCAGCATAAAGATTCAGTCCGTCCAGTATCACGTTCCCGCCGCTGTAGATTACGGAAAAGTTATCTGTTCTGTCCCATGTGCATGTGAGTTTGGAGCCCGGTAAAAATATGACAGTACGATCATGAAGAAATATGCCTTTTGCAAAAACATCCGGCACGTTTTTTCCAAACAGCGTTTCATATTCTTCCCGGATATCGTATTCACCGGGAGAAACAATAACTGTTTCTTTGCTGTCTATTGTTTCATAGATAGCCTGCGTAAACGATTCATATTGCATGTCTTGCCCGACAGTTATATCCGCCAAAGCAACAGAAGGAATCAGCAACAGAAGTAGCAGGATTCGTTTCATATTAAAATCTCCTTTAGACAGGGCCTCCTTGCTCAAGGAAGGCCGCTGTCAAGGTATTGAGGAGGAATACCATCACTCGTTGGATTCAGGTTCAGGTTCGGGTTCAGGGTATTTCCGGCGATCAAACACTTTATTTTCCAGCAGGATGATACGATCGCCACGGTGCTCAGTCATATAAGCGCTGAGAAGCTGCCGGGTTTCACCAGCTTCAGGATTAGCGGCATAGCCCCACAGCTTAAAAAGCTTGCTTTCCGCTTCGGTTTTTGTCATATAGACATAGTTCTGCACACCGATGTTATCGCTTGCGAGAACATTAGATTCTGTAACAGTCCAATACACAGTGTTAGGAGTCATAGTATATCACTTTCCTTTCATAGTTCTTTGACGTGGTTGAGCCAAGCGTCGATTGTAATTGCTTCCATTTTCATGCCTTCCATTACAGAACGATTTCGAATCTGATTGGAAATAAGCATTTTGTCATTCATGGGAATTGTGTTCCAGAAATATTCATACTTACGGAAATAATCAGCAAATCGTTTTTCTGTTGCTGTTCTGTAATCCTGATTTTCCTGACTGATCCATTCATCTTTATTCATTGTGTAATATGCGTCAAAGATCATGGATACAGCATAAAACATTGCCTTATCCTGATGTGCGCGCCGCATAAATTCAGTAACCAGTGCATCATTTGAGTCGAGCATATTATTATATGTCTTTAAGATATACTTAGGATCATGTCTGCAAACAGAGTCATCCCGCCATTTCCATAGATAGAACGGCGTTTGACAATATTTCACATTTTCGCTTAAGTTCTGACAGAGAATGTTGAAATAGCTGTCTTCGTGAATAGTCAGTTTATCATTCCATCTTATTTGTTTATCGATAAGGTATTGTCTCCTATGAACTTTACCATGGACAAACGTGCTGTCCATTTCGTGATTGACGTAGTTTGTTGTGGATGGATTGTGCGGATCTTTTGGATCTCTGCTTTCTTCGATGAAGCATGAAACGAGACTATCGAATCCAACTTCCATTTCACGAAATACAATCCATAAACCACATGCGTTATAAAACATATCATCACAATCACAAAACATAACATAGTCAGCCTTGGAGTAGTTAAGGCAGGCGTTTCTTGTGGCGGATACTCCGCGATGCGGTTCGTGATGAACTTCAATCTTAAAAGGATAGTTTTTGATATATTCTTCGGGTATTTTGGTTGATCCGCCGTCGATACAAATAATAGCGCTAATGTTGTCAAAGTTTACGTTTTGTTGAATGGCAATGCTGTCTAACAACGGTTTAACTACAGTCTTATCTTCGTTGTACATAGGAATTAAAATATCTAATTTCATTATGATTAATCCTCCGTTTATCAAATACCTACAAATCTATTTGAATAAGAGCTCCAGTAGTTTGCTGTTTTATAAGAATCAAGAAGAGATGCTGGAACATAAATACTACCATAATACCCAAGGTAAGATGATTTTGATATGGGTGTGTTTAAAAACATGTTGGCACCGCCTGCACTTACAACGCTAGACCCAAGTAAATAAACAGCTGATAATTTAATGCAGCTTCCAAAAGCAAAGTCATTAATATAAGTACAAGAAGGAAGGCTGATAGATGTAAGTTTTTTACAATTTTCAAACGCATAAGAAGCAATTGTTGTACAAGCAGGAATGCTTACTTCAACAAGATTAGTGCACGCGTCAAATGCACAATCACTAATAATCCTAACATTAGGAAAATTTACAATCGTTAAATTAGAGCAATTATTAAAAGCCGAACTACTAATTAATGTACAATTAGGAAAACTTATATCGGCAAGAACCTTGCACATCCCAAATGCCGCTTTGTCAATAGTTGCGCAAGAAGGAAAGTTTGCAGTAACAAGACTTTCACAATCCATAAAAGCACCGGAACCAACTAATTCACAAGAAGGAAAATTAACAACAGAAAAACCACATCCCATAAATGCGCTACCGTTTATTTCAGTGCAAACAGGAAATGAAATGCTTGTTAAATAACTACACGAATAAAAGGCATACGATCCCACATATGAACACTTAGGAAAACTAACAGATGATAGTATTTTTTTTATTGATAAGGCAAAATAACTCGATGATGATCCATCTTGTATGCTTATTAAAAACCCATCAGAATAAGTGGCCCCATTAATATGTAAACCATAAACATCTTCTTTTTTTTTAATTGCTTGTGGAAATGCATTAACAATACCCATCTTATCACCCCACAATCAGTACCGAGATCGGAATATTGATCTCCGGTTCTTCACCATAACAGGTTAACGTAATTGAGTTATCCGTTTGTGCTGTGCACATAATTTTTGCTTGCGTTGCTGCATCTATTTCTTCGACCGTTGCTGTATTTGCTATGCCAACGACAAGATTTGTATTGGTATTGACACCGCTTACTGTAATTGATTGGGTAGGTGGCGTTGCACTAGACCAAGAACCTGCAGCCGCAGTGACGATGGAGTTCTCGCTTGTAAAAGCCATTTTCTGAAGCGTCCATTGCCCCTTGTAATAAGTAAGCACAAACGGCCGGCTGAGCGTTTGACCATCGAAATAATCCAAATGCGGATAAACATAACACGTAAAATTAGTATAACTGTAAGTAGATTCTCTTGAATAAACACTAATATATAACATCAAGCTTGTAGGACCATCTGAATCTATCAGTTCTGGCGCTTCTGCAACAGCTTTAGAATATATTAAAAATTCGCTTGTTGTTCGTGAAACGTAGCTAAGAATGCCTTGCTTCAGCTGAGCGAAACCCGTTACGAAACCGCTGTCAATGAATATGTCTATATTACTGTTTGTTAATACTTTCTCTCCGCCGGAATATAAGCAGCCATCGGTTCCAACATACGCCGTATCATGAGAATAGGTCTGCGGATTCGCGCCCTGAGATGTAGCACCCACAAGAAATATTTTGGAAGAAGTATCTGTAGCTCCCGCCGTGTTTTTTGTGTCCGTATTTGGATTCGCAGGAATTTTACCGGACGTTACAGAAAGCCCTGTCACGTGACCTTTTCCGTCTGTGTTAAGGGTTACGCCTTTTACCACGTCAATGCTCCATGCAGCTGTCGCCCCTGAAGCAGAAGCAGTCTTGTCAGAACCGGAAGCCGTAGCAGGGGTATAATGATTCGCGGAACTCGTAACCTTCGTATCTGTAAATACAGCCCCAGAAGGCACAGAAGTAGCAATGGTGTAGCCGCTGTCTTTGATGGTTTTGCCAGTCGTTCCGTCAAACGTAGCGACCCGATTTGCCGTCGCAGATGCAGGGCCTTTGACAAATAAAGATTCCAGTTTTGTCTTAAATCTCTGCAGCCCGGATAAATCTAAGAATGCCATTCACGTCACTCCTTTCTTAGAATCTAGGAATTTGATTCATTGTGTTTTGGATCTCCTGATCGGAGATATGTCTAGTTTGTTTCAAATACTGAAGCATTTGATTCGGATCATTTCGCATATACATAGGAATGTCAGGAAAAGCCTGTAGAATAACCGGCATAGGGTTATGCATAGCCTGCATTACCTGGTTCATTCTTTGCATAGGTGTTGTAACAGATTGTACCGGCGGCCGATTCGTAGGGTTGCTCATGTATGCGTTGTAAAGCTCATTCATCGGTTGCCACCCCGATTTCCATTGTTCTGCATAGACCGAGAAAGATTATGTAGTTCTTCTTTCAGTTCGTCAAAATCACTTTTCAGTTCGTCAAAATCTTTCTTTACAATATACTGCGTATCGCCGGATATATTATTGGGCAGCAACGCAGGGTTAGTGCGTTCCTTGATTGTGTAGTTGATCTCCTGCATGGGATTAGCCATGCCGATAGAGTTCCAACTCTTTAACCAGATGCGCTTTTCAGAGTTGTCCCATAAGGCAATAGGTGTTTCCGGCGGCCACCCCTGAGGCATCTGGAAAGCCTTGGCTCCGACTTCCCCGTCCACCCATTCCATTGATTTAATGTTAGACGTATAAGACTGTGCCTGCGGATACATGTAAGGATATTGCGGATAATTGTAATAAGTCATATATACTCCCCCTTATTCTATTCTCCAAAAGAATGACGCAATTTCAGAACCGGAATCCCAGCTGTCATAATAATTTCCGTTGATGACTGCGACAGCGTGAGATCCGGTTCCGATAATAAAGATTCCATATAAAAAGCTTTGAGAGAATTCTTTGATTGTAAGACAACGCGGACATTGATTCGGTAGAACAAACGGTTCGAATCCTTTAAGGTATAGGTATTTACCCCAAACCGCATCCGCAGACGGCATGTTAAACTCCGCTCTTGCAACGGAATAAAGCTCGTCAAAAGTTTGAATCCACGGCTGATTCAAAGCAATCGATATGGCCCGAACTACACAGTCTGGGACTTCTTTGTTTAGAGGATTGGGGTTTGCTTTAATCCACATTAAAACATGGCGTCGATTTCAGCATCTGTAATAGCCGTGCCAATGCTATCGACTTCATCCTGCAGGTCGGAAATATCGCTGTTGATTGTTGCGATGGAAGACGACAACCCTGAGATATTCGTATTGATAGTTTGGATTTTCCCGTTTGTACTTTCGACAAAATTCGAAACGGATACGGGATCTTGAGCAGACGAATCAATCAGAATACCTGTTCCGTCTAATGTAACATCTCCACCCATTCCGTTAACAGACCTTACAGAACCATCGCCGTTCACGCCGGAATAAGAAACGTTATATAAGACAGTAGTTTGTCCGCCACCCCATTGGAACGTTGTCTTGCTCCATGTATATTTGCCTTGTTCCGGGTTGGGTGTTGCAGTCCACGTCCCTGCTGTTGGGTGGTCTCGACCGTTCGTGCTGTTCTGATAAACTACCGTACCGTCCTGCACGACATCTCCAAACTCAGCGATTTTCTGAACCATATACTCAGAATAATATTTTGAGTTGTTGTGATAGGTTGGATCTGTTGTTGGAACATTGGTGCCGCCGCGCTGTCCTACAGCCCACGCTTCTGCATTTCTTGAGTTTGCGAGTGCGTTTGTTTCAGCTGTACTTGCATTAGTCGCAGACGTAGAAGCTGAACTGCTTGCGCTCAGAGCGCTATCTTTTGCAGAAACAGCAGATGCTGCACTGTTTGCAGCATTTGTTTCCGCTTGAATTGCTCTGTCTTTTGCTGACACAGCTTCGTCCTTCGCTGTCTCTGTCGCAGTCTTGGCGGCTTGCGCAGCCGTGTTAGCTGCTTCTGCTGTGGTCTTCGCTGTTTCTGCCAGCCCATGAGCCGTCTCTGCTTTATTTTGTGCAGTTTCGGCTTTTGTTTGTGCGGTTTCAGCTTGACTTTTTGCTGTTTCGGCTGCGGTCTCTGCTCTTTCGGCGCTTTGTTGTGCTGCGACAGCACTTTCGGACGCTTGTTCGGCGTAGACTTGCGCTGTTTCTGCGCCTTGTTGATGTGTGCATGCAACTTCAGAATAGTACTTTGCGTTGTTGTGATATGTATCGTCGGCAGATGAGACATCCACATTCAACCTTTTTCCTGTTGCCCATGCTTCTGCATCTAAAGCTCGCTGTGAAACTTCAGCAATATGTTCAACCCATTCTTCCTGAGTCCCTTCGTACCCTTCTGAAACAGCAATTGCATAAGAAGAAACTGGGCCAAGGTTTTGTGTTAAGCCGTCAATATACTCCGCATACAATTGTCCGACATTTCCAGTTGACACACCGTCTCCAATCCAGACACGGATGACACCACGGTATAGCGTGACGTATTCTTGGAAGGTTGGATAAAAAGTATAAACTGATTCAGCCATTATTCATCACCGCCCACCATAACAAACCCTGCAGGATTTGAATAAATAGTCGAACCGGCAACGTCCATTATTGCGCAGCGATACTTATTATGGGCGATCGCTTCTTGTGTTGCCAATGTGGTGTACGTGGAACTGCGAGCGTCTGAGATATCTGTGAACTCCGCTTCGTCGACAGAAATTTGCCATTGATACTTTGCGACTCCGACCGCTCCAATTGAGAATGTTGCTTCCTGTCCTATCGATGTGACCGTCCAGTCAACAGGCTGTACAATGATTTGCATAGAATCAGGTTGCATAATTTCACGAAGATATTGCACATAACTGCTTGAACTCAACTCTCTCGAAGAATGCCGTGTTCCTTGGTTGGTATAAACATTTAACTGTATTGTTATTTCTTCGTCGTCTGCAAACAGCAGGCTTTCTTCCTGAGTTAACTGAAATTCAATACTTGTAATGTGCTGATCTTTTGCGATAAACCCGTAGGTGATGGTTTTCTCGAAAACAATACTTTCTTGTTGCTTATAAGACACGACAACTTTGTTGAGTTCGTTTGCTGCAAAGGGAATTATGAAGGCGTGTGTTATAGTCTCGCCGGGTGTAAACACGCTGCATCACTTCCTTTCTGCGTGTTTATTCGAAATTAAAAAAACAAGACAACGATTCGATGTCTTGGATAGATAAATTAAACGATCCGTCAAGATGGATCGTCTTTGGCGTATAATCAATGTTGACTTCCATACAATCAAGTTCGTTAAGCTTTTTAAGACACTCAATTCGCTTGTTTGCATCTTCTATGAACCATCCGCTGTTTTCTGTTCTTTTTGCGTCGAAGCTTTGAAGAATTTTCAGCTGTTCTTCAACTTGGAATTCGTATTGTTCCTTGCAAAGCTTTTTGACCTTGAAAAACAACAAAGCAATATTGGAAGGAATGCAAAGGTCCTTGGATATGTTCTCCAACGTTTTATATGCGTCAACAAATTCTTTTTGTTTAATCTTCATAATGAACTCCTTTATACGATAACCTGTACATATTCTTCAGCGGTTTCACTCCATACAAACAAGTTGCGAATATACGCATAAGAATCAGTATCTTGTGCGAGCAAACTAAAACAAGTAACAGCTCCGCCGTTTACGGTTGTTGTATTCACGCCGCTATCAAACGTGGCGTAACCAGCACGCCCAACATACGTCTTGCCATTGTCAAGTGTAATTCCTGTAGGATCTAGGGTTACTGTTCCGTTTGTGTTACTTAGCGCTAAACCGCCTGCTGCGCTTAGCCACGTATTTCCATCTTCTGAAGTCAGTAATCCACTATCGTCTGTATACCATTTGCCAATACGTGCTTTTCCGTCTCCTTGTATTTCAAATGACGTATTTTCGCCGCCGTTACCGATGGAGAATGTTCCGCCTGTTTCGATGTTAAAATTGCTGACAGCCGAAATAGATACTTCGTTTTCATTAACAGAAAAGTTATCCGTAGCAATAACAAGCTTGCCATCTCCATTTGCGTTAAGCTTAAAGTTGTCTGTGTCGATTCTGATCTTGTCTGTTCCGGCAAAAGACAACGTGCCATCTCCACTGACGGATATGCCGGCTCCAGTAATGAAATCTTGAAACTCATTAACAGTATATGCGGACATATTAACAGAACCGTCGTCCTGGAACAGCCGTGTCTTTGTTGAGAACTTTGTATCCATAGCGCTATAATCACTGTTGTACTCCACAAGAAACCCATCAAAATCTGCTTGAAGCATATATCCTTTTGATTCTATAACGCCATTGGTGTATTCGGAGATGGATTTGTCACCAATATATAATTTCTTGGCAATTAAGGTTCCGTCATTTTGAAGCTGATAGTCGTAACTTCCACCGGAATAAGAACCGGAATGAATTACGGGATCAGTACTCTCAGACGATCCTGCGTCTATATACATATCTCCTTTGTGCATGCCGGAACTGTCAATAATCCAGCCGCCAATCTTACCGTCTGTTGCGGTAATTGTGCCGCTGAATTCTCCTGTTGAAGCATACAAAGATCCATCTTTCAAGAGTCTAAAAGGAGCATTGGCATAAGTCTCGCTTCCAGCGTAGATGACGTATTCCTGATTGGCATCAGAATTCAGTTCTACATAGCTTGTGCTTGCACCGGAGTGCAATTGTCCTTCTTTAATTGTCCAGCCGCCGATGGTTCCTTCGTCAGTAATAATTTCTCCCAGAAAGTCTGCATGATATTGGCCGTCTTCGCCTTTGTAGATGTTCAGGTTGTTAGATCTTATGGTAAGCTCTGCGCCCGATTCTATGGAGAAATTCCCCCCGGACTTCAGGGAGAAATCGGAACCTGCTTGCATGTTGATTACGCCGCCAGACAAAACATTGATCGCTGCAGGATTGTCATTGTCACCGGCTTTGATTTCAATTAATGCATCTGTCGTCAGCAAGCTCCCCGCTGGGCGATCACCGTCAATCGTAGCAAACAATTCCAAAGCTTTATTGCTTCCGATTTCAAGTTCCTGTCCGACTGAAGAATGAAGCTTGTCTGCTGTAATGGCTCCTGCTTCGATAAGTTTTGCCCTAAGAGTACCCGTGGTAATGACATCTGCCGTCAATCCGAGACCGGTCATGCTGTTGTTCCATTCCCAGTCTCCATCGGAATTCTTGCTTGAAGCAATTCCAAAGCCAGAGCCCGTTATTTTCATTGCAGACATATCGTCGGCGGATTCAAAGATCATTGCACCCTGATCGTCTGTATACCAGTTTGTAGCACCGCTGTTTAACTTATTTGCATTAAGCTGAATAGTGCCTTGAAGCTTCTGCGTAACAACTTCGCCTTTAGGCCCTAAGGTAGACGCTCTTTCATATATTTCCTGCCGTGCTTTCGTCTGGTTTGCAATGTCCGCAATGCGGGACATAACGTCTGTAAAACTATGCTGTCCAATCAGAGAAAGGTTGGTATTCAAGGTGATATTTGTCAGCCAAGGCTTGTCATAGCACTTGTCGACTTTATCGAGATATGCCCATAGATTGACATTGATTTCTGGGTCAATCAGATGTGCCGCGTCGGTATCTTGAACGTCCGGCCATTTTGCATCGTTGTCTTCTGAAATATCTTCCGCTTCATACAAATCAAGAAATTCTACGTCGTAAGTAGCTTCTGGTTTGGCGATCTCCATAAGGTTATCCAAAGTGTCTTTGTAAAGCTTGGCTTCGTCGCCTTCCACGTAGTCCGGATTCTGCCACCAACCTTCACGATATACATCGCCTAATAACTCAGAAAGTTCATTGTTCTTGTCGTTTACAACTTTTTGAGCCGCCAATAGGGAAGGAAGGTAATTCTCGTATGCTTCGTCTGTTAGATCAGCAAATTGCTTTGTGAGAAAATTAATGCCTTTCAAAAGGCCGGAAGGAACAATATCTTCAAGTACGGTATATAATTTATCGTCAACATAGATTAGTTTATTGTAGTTATATACACGCACGTAATGAGTGCTTTCAGGAAGAGTAGGCGACGCAATTCTTAAAAAATAAGCGTGTTTCGGAGAACGGAAGGAAGTCGCTTCAGAAGTGTAGTATATTCCGATCAACTCTTTGTGATGATCGTAGATAAAGATCTTACTTCCTTCAGGCAAATTAAACTCGTAATTAGTTAGTTCATAGATACTGATATTGTAGGATCTCTTCCAGTCCTTATTTGTTTCGTCGGCTCCTTGATTGTTGATTGTGCCGGTTGCGAAATTAATACCTGCGATAAGGTTTTCGGAAGGGTACTCTACTGTATCAAACGGTTTGGTATCTACAGAGACAATCGAATTTACATCTTCGGCCTGATAAACTGTGTATTCTGTTGTGTCAACCAACGGTCTGATAGGCTCTGGGTAAATGTTGTTCGGCCGGTCAGTCGTAAACACCCAATAGAAACCAAAATCAGTACGAATGGCGTAGTTGCCAGGTTCTCCAATAGGGGTATTGACTGTGTATTTCTCGTACAATCCCTTATACAACATATCCCGCCGCAGACAATAGTAGTTGACTTTACTGAATTGGTTTGCAATACGTTTGTCGTCGGTGGAATTCCATTGTTTCCAAACGCCATTTTCTTTATGAAAGAACTCTTTGGTTTTGGTGTTTAGGAAATACTCTCCATCTTCACCTTCCGGTTCTGTCATCTGGCAATACGCTTTCTTCCATTTTCGGTCACCCATATATCCATAACAGAAATACAGTTTTCCGATATCGTAATTGAACGGGTTGTAAAGATAACACCATCCATAACTATTCTCAATGGCAGAAATAGAAGTCGTAGGTGTGCCCGTATCTATTTCAAAATATGTTGGGTGTGTTTCTGTAACAGTTTTAGTAGAGTTGGTGAGTGTTTGTACGGCAGCTTCATCTTCTACTTGCTTGGCACCAAGATATCCTGTCATGCTCTTTGTACACAAGAGATAGAACCTGTCCGTAGGCTGAAGTTCAGGAACGTCCCGATAGTCTATCCATAAAGTGAAATACTCCGGCTGTCCTTCGCTGATTCCGTACACGTAATCGTCGCAGATTTTTGTTTCTACACCGTCAATGGTTTCGTAGTGGTATCTTTCATCGATCTGATGAACATACGCCATTTCCCATGTTACAGGCTCGGTATCATGCACGATAAACAGCACGCTTCCAGCTCCAGAAACAGGGTCGCCGTTTTCTTTTAATTTGTTGACGGCGTGCCACGTAAAACGATTCCGTCTTGCTGCGTCGTAGTCCGTGCGATAGATAACATATGGTTCGTCATTATTCTGGATCATAGCTTTCCTTGCTTCCAATAACTGAATGGCGGTTTCTTTGTCCGTCCTTTCCGATTCAGCAATCTCTTGGATTTCAGCATCAATGGCTTCGATCCTGTGAGAACTGTTTTGGGAAAGGTTCACTCTCAGCACACCATTCTCAGCTCTTGCATAGGAAGTGATGTCAAGCTTGGCTAAGCCTGTCATAGACTCGGCCGTGATGCTGACTTCGTTTTCCTTTAAGGTAAAAGCCTTGGAAGCTTCTTCGGCCTTGATCAGAAACTCCGGCATGTTTCTCTGGAATTCTGCGATCTTCTGAAACATTTCTTCAGAAAGCAATCCTACTTCGTCGAAGTAATCGAAGTCTAACAGGTAAGGGAAGTGGTTCTCTACCGCTTCTGGAATAACATCTGCCAATAGCATAGGAGATGATACGGGTTCATTTGTTATTCGATAGGCATGATCGTGCCATACATAACTTCTGGAAGTCGGGTCCATATCTGACCAGATGTATTCTCCTGCTTCTCCGGCCGTGAAATAATGAGCAATATGGTCAATGTCGTAAAACTTGTATTCGATATTCGGTGTTTCGATATTGAACTTATACTCGTTATGTTTGACCTTCTGAAGACTGCATAGCCCGTCTGTTGTATCTCCATACGATCCGTAAGCATAAAGCTTGGAAACAAGGTTCTCTGTATTTAGTGTTCTGGAAATACCTTTGACGTTCTTGTCGTAATGCAGCTCAATAATATTGGTGCCTTGCTGCACGATAGATGGTATTTCTCCCGGCTCAAGACGAATAGGACGGCCTGCATAGATATGTCCGTCTTCCACTCTCACTTCTCTTGCAAAGGGATTTAACGGGAGAATATCTACTGTCTTTGTATCTCCGTGAAAAATGGGCTTGGCTTCAAACAGTTCACACATCATGGTAATCAGTTTGAATGCACCTGTTTTTGCGGAAGCCTTCATGGATCTTACTTTCTCAGTAACGCCGTCGTCTTCATAAAAGGTTGCCACGTTACCAGGTGTCCATCCAGTACCTTCAAGAACGGTTGTCAGGATGCTCAAAGCCGTGCCGACGTTATTTCCTTCTTCGTCTGAGAACTCAAGGTCAAGATTCTTCATCTTTAACCTTTGAGAGATATGTCCGGCCGTAACGTTAATATCTTTGGAAAAAGCTTTATGTGTAATCTTTTCTCCAGACAAAACATACCAGTCTGTTTCGTAGTCGTCTTCAAATCGGATCTTGTAATCCGCAATCAGATACCGTAAGCGATAGTTTTCTTCTTCGCCGCTATCTCCGTGCATTACAGAAGGAACCGAAAAAGATAACTCTTTCCATCCGTTGCGCTCAGAAATCCGATGGACGTCATACGCTTGGCCGCTTACATCTGTTCTGTTGTCGTATAAATCGCATACGACCTTATCGTTGTAGTCACATATAGCCAGCGTTAGTTTTCGCATCCTTCTCACTTCCTTCTTTACGTGTACGTTGGCTTAAATACAAAAGAAATATTGATATCCATTGTTTCGATAGGTTCAATATATAGCTCGTTCAGTTTCATAATCTGGGTTCTTTCTGTCCCTGAACCCGTCATTTTTCCTGAAACATAGATTGTTTGTCTGTTTATGCTTTCTATAATTCGATGCCAGCTTCCGTTGGCAAATATATATTCACCGACAATGTCGTCAGGAAAAAAGCCTTTCGTTGTCAGAACTGATCCATCTACGTAGGAAACGTAAATGTTCCGCTTTGTAGGATACCCTGGCTCTAGATACAGAAACCCGCTTTCGTGATAAATGAACGCAAGTTCTGATTCTGAATCAGATTTTAATAATGTTTTACCGTTCATGCTATTGACGTAGATCTTTTTATCAGCGTCGGTTGTTGTTACCTTAGAAAACGCTGTTAGCTTCATTTCCTGCCCTGTGTTAAGATTCGTGATCTTTATTCCGGCTGAAGCGTCTCCGTCTACATATACGCCGACCGGAGTAAACTCTGTACCGGGGTTCCCAAGTAATGCACGAAATGCGCTTGTCTGATTTGCAAATGTGTTTGCGAGCAACATGTCCGCTCTTTCATATACTGCGGTATTCTGCATCATGTCTTCTCTGTATTTGTCGGTTCTTTCACGATACATAATATCGCTTATAGCAAACGGATAAGCGGCTTTTAAAACAATTGTAACGACGCCGTTTAAGTAGTTTGTAATTTGGGTGTCGTCTACTTTGATAACAGTTGCGTTGTAATAACACCACGGCCGCCTGCTAAATATCAGCTTGCCTGTTCTACCGGGCTTAAAGATAGAGTGAATCTTATCTAGCATGCCACGGTCAATCTGCTTTTCTTCAAAAAAACAGCGCAAACTGAACTCTTTCGGCTTCTTCCACGCACCGTAAATATATCCACCGTTGTGCCCTTCGAATGTTTCTTCGTGGACCTCTGATTCAGCCGGACGATAGATATAAGTATCCTGTAATTCTGGCGCATACTGCAAACCCAAACTAGATGCAGTTATTCCGCAGAATGCGAAATCACATTTCAAGTCACTTACCCCCTTTCTCTTTCCCTTTACGTATGTTTTCGAATGGTCAAGTTTTTAAATGACTATTAGTCACTTTTTAAATGACAAGGGGGAGGACGGCAAATCCCGTCCTCCCCGTGCTTTTAACTCGCATAATTACTAAGATTAAATCCTTGTTTTGTAAGCTCTTTTGTAAATACCTGACCAACTCTTCTGGCAACATCTTCGAAGTCTGCGTCGCTCTTCAATTCAGCCTGATTAATCGTAACATGGACATCTCCAATGGTATTGGAGTTGTTGCCAATCAAATCGCTCGGCGGCATCAAAGGAGATGCTACATAGACATACCGAAGTGTGTCGGTAAGAGATTGAATCAATTTTGTATCAACTGAATCAAGGAACGCTTCAGGTTTGATCTTTGTTCCGTCCACCCAAGCAGGACCTGTAAAATCTACCAATCCACCTGTTGCATACTTCTTTTCAATCGTTAATCGTTCTGTTTGTCCTGTGTTGTGGTTTTTTACATTATAAGTCTTTGAAGTATCTGCTGTTACTGTTCCGCCGTCGCCAACGTGTGTTATGTCGCCTACGCCTACGCCTTTTTGATTAAGTACTGATTCTAGATTTTCAAGATCTTGAGCGGAACCAATAGCGTAATCAGTAAGTTTACCGATGGTTTTACTTAAATTAGAATTAGCATTTCTGTTATCCGAGTATTCAACATCGCCGTTGTCATGCATATAGGCAACGAAAGCATAATCATTAGTTACAGACTCTCCAGCTTTAAACTTATTTTTGGTATTAGTGTATTCTTCTTTACCCATTCGTTGATAGCCTTCGATTTGCTGCTGTGTCCATGTCGGGTTATCTTTGCCAAAACTATTTTTCGCATCAACTTTTTCTCCGTTAACAGCTTGCGCCAACGCCCTTGCATCGTCTTGAGACATGGCGAGAGGACTGCTAGGATCAACAGGTTGTGCGATGTATTTATTAGCAGCGGGGTCCCAGACTGCGCCCCAGGCGTAAGAATACATCATACCCGTAGCTGTACCCGTATTACTATTGGTTTTAGCTTTTCCTGCGGCAGATTTCGAACCGCTTGTTTTTCCAGAACTGCCGGATGTTGTCGTCGAAGACCCGGTAGCAGAGCCTGTAAGCCCAGCGATTGTTAATCCGTTTGCGCTCAGGAATGCATCTGCTCCTTCGGGATGTAAAGAATTAAATTCATCGCTGCCGAGAATACCTTCAACAATCTTGTTTTTGTCTCCAAGGTTTAACCATGTAGACATACCTGTTGCGTCAGCATCTCTACCAAGAAGCGTATTGTACATCCCGTTGATAAACGACTCCATACTTCCGGCTTTCAGCGCGGCGTCTACATCAGTTAGTTTTTTGTCGACATACCGTTCAAAGTTGGAAATCTCATTCTTCATCGAAACGGTGACTCCGGTAACCGCAGAAAGATATGTGTCTATCTTTCCAGAATAACCCGAAACCGCAGAAAGATATGTGTCTACATTTCCAGAATAACCCGAAACCGCAGAAAGATATGTGTCTACATTTCCAGAATAACCCGAAACTAATGCGGCGTACTCGTTAATCTCCTTTGCGTATGTATCCATTGTGCCACCGGGTTTTACAAACTCATTAAGTAGGCTGGTCAGATCTTTCTCTGCTCCGGTAAGCCCTTCTATCGCTGTCGTTTGCGTTCCTTCAGCTCCCCAGATCCCTTCAATCTTATCCTTAAGCTCGCCAAGGGCGGTTGTCAGGCTTTGCGAATCTGTAGAGTACTGTTTGGATGCGTCATCAATGGTTTTCTTTTCGGCTTCCTCAATCTTGTATTCTTCTACAAGTTTGCGATCAATATTGTCATTGAGATCAAACGCAGCGTTTCCTGTGATCGTTTCGAGATCGCCGGCAAGCAATTTAGAAGTATCGCTAATTTCTCTGGATGCTTGAGATGCTGTATTGGAAACATTTTCAGCAAGCTCACCGGTTCTTTCTCCGACGGCCGTCGACATATCATTCAGCATCTCAGACTCGGTATCTAAGTTCGAAGTCATATTGTCGTAAAGATTCATGACCGTTGCTTTCGTGTCCGCGTCCAAAGTGTTTACGAAGTTTTCAAGTGTCGTACGGTTCTCCTGTAAGGAAGCGAGCGTGTTTTCAAACTCTTTTGTGCCTTCTTCGCCGATGGCAATAGTCAGATCGTTTAACGAATCTGTCGCAATATCCTTCATTAAGTTAATCGCTTGAGACGTGTTTGCAAACGAGTCGTTGACCTGAGTTGTCAACTCTTCAATAAACATCTCGTTCAACGCTTGTTTGCGCGCCGTTTCTTTTTCGATCTGGAAACCAAGTTCGTTAATCTCGTTTGTTGTGGTAATATAGTCTTCTGTTCCTTTGTCCATGCCCGCAACAGAAGCCAAAAGTTTATCTCTTTCAGCTGTTTTGCTTTCGATTGTGCTCTGAGAACCAAGGATCTCCCCGTACAGTTTTGAATCCTTTGCGTTCTTTAAGGAATCGATAAATCCGGTTGTAGCACTTGTGTTATTTTCAACAAACTGCGTTACAGCTTCCATCCACAACGAGTTGTCTGTCAGACCTAAGTAAGGAGATCCATCGCTAAACGTATTAGGTGCAATGTTTGGATCATGTTCAAAAGTAGAAGGAACTATCTTAGAACCGCCTTCAACCTTGTTGTTCAGAAGATCAATCCACCATTCTGGAAGCTCTTCTAGGATTCTTCTAAACACAAAATCATCAAAGTGCTCGTAATCTGCATTATCAAGCTCGCCTTTTCTCATCTTTTCGTAAGCATCCAAGATGTTCTGAATATAGAGCTCTTGACCAGACTCAGAAAGATTTTTGTATTCCGTGCTTTCTGTCATGTAGCCAAGCAGAGAATCCGCAGACTGCATGATTTCGTTAATCTGTTCGAAGTAAGTATCGACAATGCCCTTCATCTGCTTCCAAGTGTCTTCCCAGGAATTGGTCATTTCCATACGGGTTGCGTCAAGACTGTTCTTGTAAGTCTCGTCGTTTACTTTGACCCATTCCATAAGATCTTCAAAAGAACCGCTGAGTAAAATATCAATGGTTTCTTTGAAGTTGTTGGCATCTTCAAGGTATTCGTCCAGCTTTTCTCTTTGATAATCAAGGTTATCGTCAATGGATTTAATCTGATCGTCAAGCATTTCAGCCTGAGCATTTGCTTCGTCTTCTGCTAAAGACAACGCCCTGTTCTGCTGCAGTTCCTGAATCCGTTTACGGAGTTCTTTTGCTTCCTTGGTTCTGGAACTGTCTGCAGAGATAAGCGCTAATTGCCGCTGAAGTTCTGCCAGTTCTTCAGTCTGACGTTCTTCTTCAAGGGCTTTCTTCCGCATTTGAAGCCGTTCGTTAATCAATCCCTTTTCTTCGTTCAGCGCTTCTTTTTGCTTGTTGAGATCTCTCTCGTATAACTCAAAACGATTCCGATAAGAATTCCTGAGAATTTCGAGAATCTGGTTCTGGTTCGAAGTTGTACCTGCCAGCATATCTCTTTCTTCTTGAATTCTTTTTCTGATCTCTTCATCCACCATGTCTTCCACGGCTTTGCGGTTTTCAAGAATCTGCTTCCTGTTTTCCGACATCGCCTTGGTGTTGCTCTCAACAGTGTTGGTTGTTTCTTCGAGTTCCTTCTCGTACTTCATAATTGCCGAAGCAATTCTCCAGTACTCGTCTCCGCCTTCCGCTACGGTTGTAAGCTCGGCTTCGAGCTCTTCGATGAACAACCTTAAGGTATCAGCGCGGGTTTCCTGAATCTCATTTTCGCTGGCAAGGATTGTATTGACATTAGTCAATTCATCCCTGTTCTGATACCGTGTTCTTACGGTTGTGTACATGTCTGCGCGATGGTTCTGCATCTCATCCACTCTGGACATGCGTTCGAGCATTTCATCAATTTCCATGCTCTTGATCTGCTTGTCGAGTTTGATGAGTTCATAGTCCATTTCCGCAACAGACATTGCAGAGTCATAGATCTGTTTTTCGAGTTTTTCGAAAGCGTCTGTGTTCTCCGGGGTTGTCTTAGCCAACTCTCGAAGTGTATCAATTTCACTGATTTCATATTCTTGTTTTGCTTTAATCGCTTCTTTTTGTCTCTCTATTGCTTTGGTATACATCTCGCTGTCTTTGTTCTCAGAATAATACTGAGACAGCATGGACGCTACCTTAATCTCACGGTCGAAGCTGTCGATCATCTTCTGCCGTGCCTTTAGCGTGGAATCTACTTTGGAATTTGCAATGTCAATCAACGCCTGAATATCATCAGCTTCAAGCCGGACGTATTCATTCTGACGTGTATAAATCTCCTGTACAACTCTGTCGTACTGAGATGTTCCCCTTGTATTTTCAAGCTCTGCCTGCAGAGATTCTATCTCTTTCTGAATTGCTTCACGAACAGGCTTTCTGTCTTCCATCTGCGTTTCCAGCATGTTCTGATACAAGTCGTAGAACATGGTACTGTTATACATTCCCGCATAGATACCGGCCTTTTCAATGTTGTGTAACGGCCCGCGAGAAGCATCTTCGTAGGTCTTTACAATTTCATCGATAACGGCTTTTTTGATAGCTTCAGCCGCTTCTTCCATAGAGATCTTGAGCTTCTGAAGTGCAGCCTGATATTCGTACAGGCGCTGTGTAGCTTCCTGCCATTCAGGAGAACCTTCTTCCAGTCCGGCGATCTGCTTTTTAAGCTCCTTAATTGCTTCTTCGTAAACGGGAACCATTTGCTGAGAAGCTTGTAACTGCTGATTTAACGCGCCCCTTTGCGCCGCATAGTTGCCAATCGAACCGTAGCGAGACGCCCATTGCCCGTAAACATCGTTCAGGAAGTTTGGACGAAGCGTGCCAAGGTTGACATTCATCGCCGTCTCATCAAGATACGACTTGTTTATGGCCCGTTCATTGGATTCCATTGTGGCCTGAAGGCTTGCGTTGTTGGTAATCAGCTGATACAGCCTCTGAATCGCTGCAGACTGTTGTTGCGGATCAGTAATCTCTCTGTTTTGAAGCTGCTGTGTAAGCGTATCGATTTCAATTTTGTTGTTTCGATACGTTGTACGGTTTGCGTCATTCCCGGCTTTTAACATGCCACGATAACCTTCCCAGTCTCCTGCCTGCTGCGACATAGACGCATAGGTGTTAGCTAACTGAGCGTTCGTTGTGGATGCAAGGTTTGCACGGGTTGTAGCAAGATCAAGCTGAGCCATACGGTTGGCTTCGATTGCTTTGGTGTTCTCTTCGATGGCTTTTGTGTCGCTGAGAATCGCAATCTCTTCTTTGTTAATCTCATCGATGGTTTGCCTAAGAAGCTTTGGATTATCTCTGTATTCATCTAATTCTTCTTTGAGTGCTTCGATATGCTTTTTACGGGCTTCGATGCTCTTGTTTAATTGAACTTCGTTATTGCCGAGAAGCCTACGATAGTTCTCAAAGTCTTCGCGGTTAAGATAGATTGCTCCAGCCGCCTGATTGACAGCCATTGCCTGATCGATCCACCGCCTGGTATCGTTATTGTCTTCAGTAATCTTGGTATGCCTTGCCGCTTCTTCGTTGAAGCGATCCTGAATTGCGGCAGAGACTTCGTCCGAATACTGTTTGATAATATTCTGATACTCTTTAATCGCTTTATCTTTAACTTCTTCGGATATCCAAGGATTATCTTCATCGTGCGACATGATTTCTTCGTAGAGCTCATTGGCAGCATCTCTCAGTGTCGCAATAGTAGTTGCTCTCTGTGCGTAGCTTGTTGCATAAGCTTCGGCTTGAAGATCGTACTCGCTTGTCTTGCCATATGTTCCGGCGTAAGAGTTTGCGAGGTTGATGCTTCCGTTGGCCGCACGGTTCCTTTCATTGATATCAAACAGTACTTTCTGCCTTGTAATATCCTGATACTCAGAGATCTTATCGAAGATTTCCTTTGCTTTTTGAGCGTCGGATTTCATCAGCTCGGCAAGATTCTGATATGCATCCATATAGGACTCGACTTCCGTGAAGAAAGCTTCGCCCATTTCATCTGTGACATACTGAATCATACTGCCGAATTCAGAAGAAGTCTTGTCAATATCAGCATTGATGGAGTCAATGTTGGCATTGGTCGCTTCAATGCTTGCGGCGAGATCAGATTCCTGAGAAGCAAGAGTTTCAAGCTGCCCATTGTACTCTTCCATCGCGGCTTCGTAATCGGCTCTGGCTTGTTCTTCCGCCTGAACCTGAGCAACGTTCACCGTCTCGGTAGCCGCAACTTCTGTCTTTGTGGTAGCTTCAATTTCATCAAGTTGTTCCTTGAGCTTATCATATTGTTCCTGCATTGAAGACAAACGCTTTTTGTTTGCTTCTTCCTGTGCTTTTTTAAGAGCTGGGCCAAGACTGCCTGCGACATCTTCTACGGTCGGAACATGAATATTTTCGCCACCGGGCTGCTTTGACTGAGCCGTTAACTGTCTGACAGTTGCTCTGGCTGTTCCCCATAAATCAAATTGCACACCTTTGCCGTTCATTGCGGCTTCGAGCTGATGAAGCTGGTTTTGAAGTGTTTTTCTTCTTGCTGCTTCTTCCTTGGTAAGCTCTCTGCCAACGGTACGTACTTCTCCGGTTTCACGCTCTTCGTAGACGGGTTCAACATCAGGTACGATCATTTGCGGCGGATTCGCCAATAAGTCAGCACGTTGTTTATCGATCTCATTTTGTCTGCGTTGGTATTCCAGAAGCTTTGCATATTCAGCGTCTCGTTGGGCGTTGAGTTCTGCCAAACGAGCATCTCTTTCAGCTTCCAGACGGGATTGCTTTTCACGTAAAGGATCACCGGTTTCGGGAAGTTCTCCCTTGGTGTGCGTCATTCTGTCGTAAAGCTGTTGAGCCGCTTCGCTGTCGAGCTCTTTTGTCTGTTTCGCCGCGTCAATCTGAATCTGCAACGCTTTTCTATAATCGTCCCATTGGCCGTTGCGCTTATACATGTCGCCATAAGATCCGGCGATAGAAGAATAAGTTTCCGGCGCAATGGATTGGCGTTCAGCATTTAGCTTAATCTGCTCGGTGATATTCTTCTGCATAGCGATGGTGTTATCGCGAATTGCTTTTGTATAATCAATCTCCTGTTGTTCTGCCTGATACAAGGCGTCTGCAATTTCACGATATCCCGGATCAGCTTCATCCATCGTAGCAAGTTGCTCTTTCAATTGAGCAACTTGTACAGCGGTAGATTCACGTAAAGACTCGGTTAACTTGATGGCATCGCGCATAGAGCTGCGGTACTTCTCAAACTCTTCTCCGGTCTTGAAGTATTCCGCAATAGATACAGCACTCTCTGAATAAGCCTTCGCTGCTCTTGTAGCATCTTCATAACCTTTGGTAACTTCGTTAACGAAAGACTCCGCAATTGTGCGTTGATTTTCGATTAACTGAATTTGCAGCTTATCGATTTCTTCCGCGTTGGAAATGTAAGATTCAAGAGCTTCGCTCCAGCCGTCAGGATCGGAAGCTTTCAATTCTGCGTCATTCACACGTGCAAAGAACTTGTCTGCTTCTGCAACCTTAGCAGCAAGCTGTTCTTCGATAAATGCGTTGTCGTCTCGCAGGAACTGCCGCTGAAGAGCGTAGTTCTCCTGTGCTTCCGCAAGGGATGCGCCAGACTGTGCGAGCCTGCTGTTGCCGCTTGGGATTTCGGTTGCACGTCTCAGTTCGGTTTGAAGGATCTCATTCTCAAGAGCGTTAAGATCTCTGACTTCCTGAATGATCTCCGATTCCAAGTTGAATTGCTCAGCTTCGATATCGGCAATCTTGTTCATGATGTCAATAGCGTTCTGAGAGTTCGGGCCTTCTTCCTTCTGGATGCGGTCAAGTTCGTTTCTCCATTCGTTTAACTGCGGAACGTTCTGAGCAAAAGATTCACGCCGCAAGTTAACCAATTCAGCAACTCTTGCACGATGGGTGTCGTAGTCTTCGATTAATGCGCTATAATCTTTTTCTGCGGTTGCAACAGTTTTTCTGCGGTCCTGTGAAGAGTCTGCAACGTCCTGTTGCTGCTGAATGAAATCTAATCTCTGTTTGTTTAATTCGATGATCTGGTTTGTGAGTTCTTCAAGGGCTTCTTTGTAGCCGTTGATAGCATCAGTTAATGACCAGTAATCGTCTTTTGTTTCACTCATTCCTGCGCGCTGGGCTTCAAGAGCTTCAATATTTTGACGATAGACGGCCGCCATCTGTGAATAATTCTGACGCTGTGATTCAAACGCGGAGTTAAATTCAACACGGTCGTTAACAGACTCTGCATGCTTGAGTTTAGTATCGTATATCTTTTGGAGATGCTCGAGTTCAGTTAAAGCATGCTTTGCATCTTCGATGGCTTTCTGGGCTTTGGACTTACCACCGCCGCCACCGCCGCCACCGCCGCTGGCACCGTCTCCACCGCCCCCGTTAGGAGAGAAACTCCAAGAAACGTTGACGATGTTTCCGTCTCCGTCGACTGTGGCTGTTGCAGTACCACCAGATGCAAGTGCTTCTTCGATCAGCTGTTTGGTTTGTTCGTCCATTTTGCTTCCAAATTCGCTGAGAAGAGCTTCTCCGTTGTAAGTTACTTCACCGTTTTCAACGGTAATGCCGGGTCCTTCAATCGTTATGTCTTCAAGATTATCACTATAGCTTTGAACTTGTTTTTGAATCGCGTCTTGAAGTTCGGTATCCGACATAATAATACCCAGGCCAATATCTTGCGCTTCAGTAGAATACTTTTGTGACTCTTTTTCCAGAGCCGCGTAAATCTCATCTACGGCTTCTGCGTTACCTTTTTTAGCATCTTCGATTTTCTTCTTGGAGAAATTAAGACTTTCAAACAGGCTTTCATCTTCTTTTGAGACCTTTTTCCCTTGAAGCCTTGCCATCGCGTTTTGGTACTTATTTGCATCTGCAATGGCTTTGCGATACTGAGTCATCAAATCAGTGCGCTCTTCAAATGTACCTTTTGATTTTCTCATTGCGTCAGTAATTCGTTTTGTTGAATCACCAAATTTGTTTTGTGCGTCAAGGGCATCTGCTAAGGCGTTGACTCTAAACCGCTCAAGCGCTTCTCCGTTTTGGACAACGCCGTCTTTGGACTCGTTGAGCATATCTTTGACGTATTCGATCGATTGAGCCCATTCCCCAAATCCGTCCGCGTCTTCCGTTGCGGCTGTCTTAAATGCTTTAACATCCAAATTGCCTTCGGCGTCAAGCATGCCTGTAAACTGTTTGTAATATGCTTCTGAATCACGGTTGTAAGTTAATCTGCCGAAAACAGATTCATTTCTTAAGTTGCTGATGTCGGATTCTGTGAAGAAGTTTTGGTTTTGACTTCTTCCGGCCATCTCGCCGAAAATATCTTGAACGCCTTGCGTTTGATGAGATAACCATTCTTCAAAGCTCTTCTTTCTATCTGCGAACGTGTCGCCTTCAAATAATCCAGCATTCTCACTGAGCATAGTATTGATCGTGCTGACAGAACCGTTATCAATAGCGTCGATTATTTGCTGAAGCTTGTTTCTTGAATCGCGGCCCGATTTGTATCTTGAAGCATAATCACTCAAAGCAGAGGCCGTCGACGTGGGAGTAAGATTACCAAACTCATCAAACATTTTGGCTATTTGCAGTATCGCTTCCGCTGCTTTGTCATCAACGCCCTGAAGAGCAGCTGAAAGCGTCTCAAACGCAGAGCTCGTATCACTTGGATCGATATCGATATTGAGCCCATTTGCAATTGTCTGCAGAAGTGTTTGAATTTGATCTTGAATCTCTTTTTTCAGCGCTTCTTTTGCTTTGTTGTCGTTTCCGTTCATAATCTGCTTGACATCTGCTTCGTTTCTATTCGGAAGGAACGAAGCTATCGTAGAAGCATATTCATCAGGAGATAAAGCGTAATTGTTGAACGCGTTTTCTGCTTGACTTGCAGACAACAGTTGATTTCTATATTCGTCGACCTGCGTCCTCAGGTTGTTGTTAAGCTCTTGTACTGCAAGCGCCTGTTCTTTTGCAAGCTCTTCTGGAGAAACTTCAGGATTGTTGAACATAGCCAAAACGTTTTGGCCGTGTTCGCCAAAAGATTCTGACGCAGCTTTCATTAAATCCGGGTCTGAGCCGTAAACATTTTGCCATTTTTCCTGAGTCGAAGCATATAGCAGTTGGCGTTGAGCAATGTTAATCTCATAAGGACTCAATGGACGTGACTTGCCCACTGCCGTATTTACATAAGGCACTTGCCCAACATCTTCACCCGGCACAAAATATCCTTTTGTCAAATTTGCATATTGTTGTGTTGCGTACTCAGATATCATGCCATCTGCAAATGGCAATAACTTACCATTTGAATCAAACGGGTTTGAAGAATACCATGTTCCGTCTGGGCCCATAAAGTAACCAAGATCATTTCTTAAATGATTAATTACTTTTTCTTGGTCTTCTGCGGGAACAAAAGTATATCCATTTTCAGCCGCTGTTTTATTAGCTTCTTCTGTTTCTCCGGCCTGTAACATAGCAGTTAATCTTCCGGCTTCTTGTCTTCGCTGTTCAGCCCAATAATCAGTTCCTTGCTTTAAAGAATCTCCGGGATTTGTAGCAATTGACTCCGCAGAGATACCGGCAGCTAACATTGATTCAACCTGTTCTGCATAAGTTCCATTGGTGATCTTTGCGGCGTTCTTCTGAATTTCTGAGGCTTCATTTTCTAATCTAATTTTTGCCTTAATCTCAAATTCTCCGCCCTTTTTCAAGTCTTCGATCAACTGCTTAGTACCGGACAACACTTCTCCTGCTTGTTCAAGAGTATCAAGACCTGTAACAGAGAGCTCTATTTCGGCCTGCTGTTTGATAAGTTGACCTTCGCCGGTGCTACGTTGGGCTTCGGTAAGATCTAAGAATTTCTTAAGAGAAGGGTATGCGCTTTCAAGCGCAGACCAATCTCCTTCGTCGAAGTCAAATGCAGCTTGCGCTCCAGTCCAATCCTTAAAATCGCCGGCGGTAAAACCAGACATAATTTGCTGAGCCATAGAGCCAACATCGGAAGACAGATATTGCTTGGTGCTGAGAGACTTCTTGATTCTTGCCTTTGTAAGCGCTTCATTTACAGCTTTCTGAGCGTCCGAACCTTCATATGTGCCACTTGTGATCGACTCAAAGACAGCAGCAAGCTGTTCCTCACCACCGAAGAAAGACTGCATCTGCTTATAGAAAGGCTCAAGAATTTTATCTGTTGTTAATTCTTCAATGAATTCAGGTGAAGACGTGATGGTGTTCATTACCGACTCCATAACGTCAGGCGTTTTAAACTGTCCGGGCTTGGCGTTTGCGACCGCAGACTTGAACGTATTCAAAGATTCTTTTGGGTTAACGTTTCTGCTCATATAAGCAGCAATCATTTCTGGATTAGTTGCCATATAAGCTTGCATCGTGGCGCCAAGTTCGGTGTTATCGAGATCAGTCAAGAAACTTTGCCAGTCGTTATAATTTTCAATCGGTTTAAGCGTTTGTGTTTGTTCGGAGTCAAATCGAGTTATCAGCTGTCTTATTTCTTTTGGTAGCTGACTTTCGTCTATGATTCCATTCTGCAGATTGTACAACAAATCCCCTTCGCCAAGGATTCTGGCAATATAATCATTTCTTTCATCTACCGTATGTCCAGAAACTACCCCTTGCTGCAGAATTCTTAATGTGTCATAAGGGTTCTTTTCGTTTGCCTTTAAACGAGCTGCGTCAAATAGACTTTCGGTTGACTGAAACACCGTCGCGTTTGTTTTATATTGTTTGATGTCAGAAAGCCTATACTTGCCATAAGAATTACGAACAAATCTTTTTGCTTCATCTTCAGCTCTAAAAGCATTATTTCCTACTTTAAACCCATAATAATCTTCTGGGCTATATTCTTTGATTAAGTTTTCTAATCCTTGAACGTCCTCAATTTCGGGGAAAATACCAGTAATTAAATCAATTAATGCTTGCGTAGGAACACCGTCTTCTAAATATATTCCATTTTTATCATTTAATACCGCCTTGCCGACTTTAGCTTCAATTGCTTTAGTAATGGCCTCTGCAGAAAAATCTTCCGTCGCATACAAGTTGATAAGGCTACTTTGATCTTGGATTGCGTCGTGAATAGTTTTTGTCGAAGCGGCCCTTCTCGCAGACAGTAATCCTGCATTGGACTGTGTGGTTACAAATTCGTCTAACCAATCTGCAGCCTGATCAAGAATTTCATCGGGTACTTGGTCGACAGATGTTTGATTATCAATGATATGTTGTCTCAGTTCTGGATATTGCTCTTGCAGCGAGCTTTGCACTTGAGCAGACCCTCGAGCAAGAATTGATAACAATGAATATTTCAGATCTTTTCTGTGCTGTGGTTTATCTTCGAGTCTTCCGTTGGTCGTCATTAACGAATTAAGACTCGCATACACAGAAGGATCGATGTTTCCGTATTCATCTATTATCTCTGTAGGAACACCACTATCATAAAACAGTGAATTAATCACATCTCGATGATATTTTAAGCTGCTGTTCGCATCTCCTAAGAACGATGGTTTGCTGTTCATCCTTGCAAAAACAAATTCTGCCGCTTGGTTTAGAACAGGCATAGCTTCGTCTGAATCGTTGTTTGTACGCAAATAAGACAAAGCATCATCTAAGCCGTTTTTTGACAACAATGCTTCAACGTATTTTGTAAACGGGGCCACTTCTTTATTTCCTTTGCCAATTCTATACGCTGTTAACATCGTAAACCCAGGATCGTAAGAAAAAAGCGAAGGATCATTTGTTCCTGCAAATGCATTATATGCAGCTAACGCATTAGATTGAGCAAGCGGATCTTCGTATATTTGTTCAAAATTCTTATTGTACGAAGATTTAAACTTCAATTGAATCTGATCTCTAATTTTTTCGGATAATAATCCTTTATTGGTTTGAAGAAATTTGTCTGAAATCGAACTTGCTTGAAGAACAATATCTTTCCACTTCGATAAGTCTGTTGTTGCCTTCGCTATTTCACCAGAAAGTTCAGGGAAAACAGATGCAAGATTCTGCAATGAATCTCTTAAACCGTTTTCGTTTTCTATGCTGTTTAGTTTCTTCCAAGCAACTCCTGCTTCTTCGACTTCTTTGATAACATCCAGTTGCTTTTTATGTTGATCTTGCGCAGCGTCAGACATCGCGTTGTTCTGATTAAGTTTCTTCTGCGCTTCCTTAAGCGTTTTATCATCTTCTGATAACGGATTTGCAATTTGTCCAATTACAGATGAAAGATGTAAACCACCAACTAATGTAGCAACTGCAGTTAGTCCGCCCAAGAGCCATCCGATTGGACCGCTTCCTGTTGTGACGATTGTTGCAATTGCCGCCGTAAGTCCAAGAATACCAGCTGTAATAATACTTAATCCAGAGCCTATTGATCCAGCGTTTTCGGCAGCAGTAGACAACCCTTGGAACAAAGAAGAAATGCCATCGATAACTCCAGTAACAGAACCTGCTTCTACAAGGCTCGCCACTACAGAATCAAACGAAGAACGGAATGTTTCCATTGACGCAGACAGACTCTGCATCGCAATCTCGTACTTGCTTTGAGTAATGCCTTCAGAGTCTTTTGCCAGCCCCAAATATTTATCGAGCGTAGCTCCGCCATCTTCCGACATACCTTCCATCAATGTGGAGAATACGTTAGTCTGTCGTGTACCAGCCAAAGCATTCGTAACAATAGACTTCTGAGCATCGCTTAAGTTCTGCCATACCTTAGACAGGTCAGACATAACTTCGTAAGCGGTTCTCATTTTGCCCGTTGTTTTGTCGTCCCACAGGTCTACACCTACAGCCTTTAATGCAGCTTCAGCATCGCTTGTGGTAGTCTTCTCGCCGTTTTGGTCTGCCGTATAGCCGGACAGGCTTAATCTCCGCATACGGGAGAACACGGTTTGAAGGGCTGTACCTACTTGAGTACCGCTTAACTGGGTATCGGATGTACCAATTGTTAAGAGTGCAGTAAGTTCTTCGTAGGATACACCGGCAACCTTTGCAGATGCGGCCGCCTTTTGCATGCCTTTACCGATCTCGGCCGCGGTCGTAGCAGCAGAGTCACCCAATGCTACAAGCGCATCCATTGCTTCGGTGGCAGAGCCGACCAAGTCGTTCTGGAGAGCCGTAGTAATGATCTTCGTAGCTTCAGCAACGTTCAGTTTTGTAACGGTAGCAAACTTGATAATGGAGTCTGTACGTTCGGATACTTCCTGATCGCTCAAGCCTTGACGATAGAGTGCCGCTTCGGTTGTAGCAACGTTGGAAACGGAAGTCCGAAGTCCTAACGCTTTGTTAATTGTCTGAGAACGAACAGCTTGCATGTCTGTGTCAGACTTTAACGTGATGGCTTGGATCTCGTTCATAGAAGAGTCGAACTCTTTGACAAAGCGTTTGGTTTCTTGAAGAGCCTTTTGGAAGACTTGGCGACCAAGGCGCTGGGTAAGCGCCTGAACTGATTGACCCAATGATGCAAACACGTCTCCTGCAGTGACGCTGTGTTTGCCAAGCTGTTCCATTTCTGTGCGGGCTGCTGCTTCGGCATTCTTCAGCTCGTTCAATTTGGCTACTTCTTGATCATAACCTTCCGTGCCTTTCTTTTGCTCGACGACTCTTTCTTGATCCATGCGCATTTGTGTGGCCGTCATCAGGCGGTTCTCTTGTTGAGAAAGAGCACTTTCGTGAATAGCTAAAGCACGAGCTGCTATGCCTCGACTTCCACCGTAACGGTTACGACTAAGCTGGTCGCCCTGCCGCATAAAACGATTGTAAGAAACATCGTTGCGAATTGCTTGCATTTCTTGCTGTTCTCGAAGTGAATTATCGTATGTTTTTGCGTATGTTTCAACTGCTTTATTTAACTGTTCTTGTGTTGCACTTGGATTTATTTTAGCGTATGTTGCACCGAAATCATAAAGAGCTTTATCACGAATTACATTTGGATCTAAAGCGGTTCCGTTCATCATGGCTTCCACTCGTTTGTTGTCAAACGAAGCACCCGAATTGATCACCCGTTCAAGTGTTGTACCTTGAATGCTTGCAAAGGAACCAGCTTGTTTATCAATATCTGCTGCCCATGTTATTAAAGCTTGCTGAAGGAGCGCATCTTGAATTTTTTTCTCGCCGGTAACAGCATCTGTCTCCGTGGTAGCGTTAAGAATGTCTTGTGATTTTAGCTTTAAATTATTTATAACGCTTTCGACGCTACCTCCACTAAAAAGCTGATTAAGTCCAAAGTTTTCTTCCGTTTTATGTTTTTCTAATTCTTCTATCCATCCAACTTCGAATGATTTTCGATAATTGTCAATTTCAGCAACCCGTTTATCGTATTGAGATTCTGCTTTTTTAGCTGACGCCGCAAGAGTCTTCGCGTCTTTTCTTTTTTGGATCTCTTCATTTTTTATTCTTGTTTGCCACTGAAAATCTGTTTCTCCTTCACGCTGAGACTGATCATAATTTTGCATTAAATATTCATATGCTTCGTCTTCGTCTGTTAAAAATCTTCCATTTTGAACAAACTGAGAATCGTTTTTAGCTCCGCGTAAAGCGCTAATATCCTGTTCGTATTTTCTGCGGCCCGCCTGTAATTTAGACAGCATATCGCCTTTACTGTAAAGAATAGAATTATAGTCGTATTCTGCGGTTTTGCCCAAATTATCAATATACTCTTTTCTTAGCATAGAAAGATTAGCCATAGTTTGAATGGCTTTTCTTTGATTAATATCAAAATCTCCAGACAACAAACTTACATCAGGAGCAGTATTCACAGTTTTTAAATACTGGTCTATTGTTTCTCTCTGCTCTAAATTGAACAAGTCGCGCAACTGATCTATATTTTGAGTGAAAGCATCAGAAGACTCAAATGAAGTATTGTGCAATTTCATACTTTGCTTATTGGCAAAACGCTGAACTTGCTGTAATGTTTCTTGATCCTTCATAAATTTGGCAACGAGATAAGATTTATCATTATCAATAAATTCGCCGTCGCCTACTTTATAGCCTGTTCTTCCTTGTAAAACTTCTCTGTTTGTTTCACTTGTTAGGTTAGCCAAAAGTTTTTCATCCAAAACATTAGATCTATCACTAAAGAAAACATCATCTAATATCTCGTCTGGAGCATACACAGGACGATTCGGGTCGCCTTTATCTTTTGCATCTCTTAACGGAACATTTGTTTTTAATTCGTCGTAAAACCCTGTTTTTGCAGAATGAGACAATCTTCTCATCCCGTTATAAACTTCATCTCTAACTTCTTGTGCTTTATCTTGATTGTAACGCCAAGTAAGGATTCTTTGTTTTGGATTTTGAGCAAACATATCAATTGCTTCAATGTTTGTTATTTTTGAATTACCCGTATCTTTATCTATAAACTGTCCAAACCATTCAAGATCTTTATCTACGGCACCATTTTGCCAATATTGACGCCCTAACTCCTCTAGTTGTGTGGCATAGAACGCCATTTGTGCAATTGCATGCTTTTGTCCTGTTCCGCTGGATTTCCAGTCTGCGATTGTAATGTTTCCATTTTTGTCTTTCTTAATCATGTCTGGCGTGAAATACAAACCAGCTTGTCTTTCAACTGTTTGTCCGTTTGCGTCTTTTTTGTATCTTGGCATATCAATAACTAACTGTCCATCTTGAGTCGGAACAAGCCAAACGCCATTTCCTCCTTCGGTTCGTTTGCTAATTAGCTGTTCGCCATTATCGTTATACATGACGCCTTCGGACATAATCATGCCTTCGCCGATATGATTACGCCCTTCGTATAAAGGACCATAATAATGCTGGGCAATCTCATCCAGAGAACCATATGTTGTCTTGCCGTTAACATTACGCCGTTGACCATATGACAATTTTGCATTGAGTCGTTTTTGTGTGGCTTCGTCTGCGTGATGCGCAACGATACGACCATTTTCCACAGAAAAAGACACTCTTGCTTGATCGCGCTCGTTTTTATGTTCATCGTCAAATAAGTAGTTTTCAAATGCTTTATACGCTTCGTTTCTTGCTTCTAAATCATTTAAAGGATTAGCGCCTTTTCTCAGCTTACCGTATGTTTCCATAAACGTGTGAGCAGCAGAACCCAGAAAAGCATCCGCATCTATATCTGACGGAATAGTAGATCCTGTTAGAATTCTTCTTGCAATTTGCTCTCTTTGAGAAACGTGTCCTTGTTTTGTTGCATACTGCAACTCTTCAGTTTTAGGGTCAAAGCGCATATACCCCTCTGGAGACATTTCCGATCCTGGGTGCGAAGTATCTCCACCGAAAACATCTGAATATGTTAAACCAAAAAAATCAATTGGTTTTTCCATATATGCAGACGCATTCGACCAGTTAAAACCGGTATGTTTATATGCGGTGTGAAGCCGTTCTAACAAATATTGTCTTTGTGGATTTCCGGTTCTTCCTGTTTTGTCTCGTATTATTTCGTTAATCTGGTCTTCTTCTGCTCGCTTTCTTTCGGCTATTGCGTCTTGAGCGTTTTTCTGGAACAGAATGCGTGCAACATCACGATCACTTTCTGAGACAAACGTGCCGTCTTTGATCGGATTGTCCCAATGCGCAAGTTCGTAGTATTTGTTAATATCGTCAAGATTGCCTTCTGTCCAACCAAGAAGCGTCTCTTGCTGAATCGCAGATCTTGCTTCGCCAAGGAGTTTGCCCATTCGTTTAGTAATCTCGCTGTTTTGATCTTTTTTATATTCGGCGTTATATGCGTTTTGAAGCTTTGCAATCAGTTGTTCGCCTTTTTGTAAATCTTCGTTGCTAGAAATTTGGAAATTTCCAGACATTTTGTTGCCAACAAGTCCGGAATACCAGTCTGCTAAATCTTTTTCGGTTTGAGTTGCATTTCCAAATCTCGCTTGAATGTTGTTTGTTAAAGCTTCTCGTATGCGAGATCCATACGTCGGGTCCATATCTGCAAACATTTTTTGTGTACGCATATTTGACGTAGCTATAGCATCTATATATGTTGGCAATCCATATGCAAATATGTCCGTTGCACCAACCTTGTTGTTATCTTCATCGCTAAACAAAGATTGTACTAAACGCTCAATCGGCTTTCTTGTTTTTATTGCGTCGAGTGCCTTACCGGATGCTTGCGCGACTTGCATGTCACTGTGTTTAATTAAATCAATAGCGTCGGCATATGTTTGGTTTGCGTATGCATCGACTATTCCAGCATCTTCATCGCTTAAATCTTGAGTTCTTCCGACAACTTGCCCCGCTTTGTATCCTAAACCCACGCCCCCGGTCGTAGTTTCTTGTTCAACGTTTGACGCTTCTGCGAAACTTGCACCATTTCTTGTCCCGCGCGTTTCTCCGCCTATCATTTTTTGGAGATCTTTGGCGGTTTCTCGTTCTTTCTCAATGGACTTCATGGCTTGTTGCGCATACCGATTTCTTTTCTCTGTTCTTTTTTTGAAGTCATCATCCGTTGCAAGAGCGTGGTACAACCATATAAAGTCCCCATCAAAGTCGCCAGTGTTAAGACTGTATAAGTCTTCGATGTTCATAACTGCAGCATCTGGAGACAATCCATATCTTTCTGCTGCCTTTTGCCTTCTTTGAATCGTGGCAAAGAAATTTGAACCGGCAGCATAAGGACTTCTTGTAGCGTTTGTTAAATCTTTGGTGCTTCCTCTTTGTGTAATAATTGTTCCGGTTTTTGCTTTCAGTTTTGCTGCCTCGCCTTGAGCATCGTGTCCTGTTAAATAATTTCCAACCGGATTCCATAAACTATAGGGGTTTGGTGTTGCGACAAGCATATCGGCTGGAAGCATAGCGTAGCCGCGAAGTGATTTTTCTTGCAGATCTCTTTTTGCTCTCTGAATTTTGAATTGTATTCCACGATCAGTGTAAAGAAGGGAACTATCTTGTTGCACTCTTTTTGAATCCCTATCGTTTCCAGAAAAAAGGTAATCGATAATTCCTTCAGGAGTAGACAGTTTTTGAATTGCTTCTCGATAATTTGCTTCGGACCGTTTCATCATTTCAGGTGTGACAACAACTGAAGACATATAAGCAGGTGACCAGAATTGCTTCTTACCATAGAAACCCTCGGTATCTTTCATCAGTCGGAAACCAAAATCATATGCTGGGTTACCAGATTCATTGAATAACTCATTTACCTGATCGGCAGTCAATGTGACAGCAGATCTGTTACTTTTAGAAGATCTGTTTTTGATCGCTGTTTTTTGATCTTCCGTTAATCTGCTAAAGGCCGAATTGGAATTGCTCTTTGTAAGTGTTTCGGATATACTAAGAAACTCTTCCGGAGAAAGATGACTTAACGCACCTATGGATTTCACAGCGGTTTCATCGACAAGCATTTCGACGTCATCTCTCATGACGTCCACCATTCTACGATCTCGTAATTCTCTAAATTCAGCTAACTCGTCTTCTGTTAAATTGCGACGTCTATTGTTTAGCTCTTTGTATCTTGCAACTTGAGCAGCCGTTGTTCCTTGTCCAGCCATAAAAAAGTGAAGATTGTCATCGCCTTCAAACTCTTTATCTCTATAAGCGAATCCCGCATCTTCTAAGAACTTTCTCCAATCCTGATGAATTGCAAGAAATTTTGCGGGGCCCATTCTTGCCTGAACATCCTTAGAGTATGTTCTGTCATCAATTAATGCTCCGCCATCGAAACGAAATCTTTTTTCGAACTCTTGTTGCGTTTCTTTTTCGATTGCATCGTAAAACGACTTAAAACTCACAACTGCAGCGCGCGGCGTTTTTCCTCCCAATTCCTCGATCGGAACAGAGTTTGAAAGCATTTTAGATTGATTAGAAAAATATTTTGCGTATTGTTTTACGCCTTCTTCTGAATATGGATCTATTGCCTTACCAGTTTTAGGATCTATCAGTAAATTGTTTTCGTCCGTTTCACTAAAATAAGAAAGCATTGGAATGATCCCACGGGCTTTATCTTGCTTGATAAGAGCATCGTAGACATCTTTTCGGATCATCTTCATGCTTCCGCCGCCGGTTACGTTGGACACAGCTTTAACATATTCAAGATCTCCTTGATTTTCTGTACTAAGCGTTACAACGGCACCTTGATTAACTTGATCTATTAAATTTGCGTTGTCTCCGGCGAAATATGCTTTTCTTTGAGTCTTTCCTTTTAAATCTTTTTCTTCTTTGAATTTAACGTTTCCGTGCTCATCGTGTTCTCTAAAGTAATCAAGAGGCACATCGATGATCATCGGAGCGCCTTTTTTCGGAAGATTTTTTTCATCGAAGCCGTATCCAAAACTCCAATCTTCAAACTTGGCTCCGGGAGTCAATCTAATAATTCGATCTAACAGAGGGTTTCTCCCCATCGTAATCCATTCATCGTTTACGTCTTGAAATATGCCGTTTTGCTTTCTCCAATTATAATCTAATAAATGAGGATCAATATTATTCTGTCTCGGCGTTTGGACTGTAAATCGAAGTTTTCCGCCTTCATTTTGAATTGCCATACGTGGAATATTGATCATTGCAGAATTATTTAGTTTTTGAGTAACATGTTCTTCGTCTTCGTATCGTAATCCTTGTGGGATTTGCCAGCCCTCTTTAATATATGGCATCGCGTCCGGCCTTCGATCTAACCACATTAATGTTTGAGCTTCTCTGTTTCTTTTGCTATCATTTCTCACGATAGCAGATTGATAATCAAAGTCATCAAATCTGCGGATGTATTGCGGGGCGCCTTGAGAAGCCCTTCTGGCTTTCTGAGCAACATATCCACCAAACTGATCTAATAGTGCGCCGTTGGCATCCGCAATATCGATATATTTATATTTTCCGCCGTTAACCTGTCGAACAAGACCAGATTTGATTGCGGCTTCAAAAGCAACAGAGTTTCCTGATTCTATTTCATCTCTTATAGCGCGATAAAATTCTTCTTCCGTCGCCCTGTTGCTTGCTGGCAATTTGGGAGTTGGTTTGTCTGATTTTATTATGCGTCCACCGGACAAATAAGACGCTTTATATCTATCTGGAGCGTTATCTGTGACAATAACTGGCTCGTCAATAGCCGTCATACCAGAATATCTGCGGAAACCTGTTGTTACATCTCTTCTTAAATGTCTGTTGTTTGTTGTGGCTAAAGCCATTTTTAATGCGTTTTCTTGAGCGAGACGAGACGTAACACCCATCTGAGCCAACAGCTCCGTCACAGGAGAATAATCTTTCATTCCGCCTGATAAAATTGAAGAAATTAATTGAACATCGGATTTTCTAGAATTGTCAGTCAACTGATTTTTTACAAGAATTGGATCTACTAGCGATTGAAGTTGTTTGAAATTGCTTCCTTGAAATAACTGACCAAGCTCTTTGGTTACAGCTCCAAGACCATTCTTCCCAGTTGCAATTGCAGTAAACGTCTGTATATCAGACATATACTGATTTATGCTTTGAGCTGCAAATCTTATTTGGTTATTATATGTCTTTAAGTCAAATGAAGAAGACATCTTCTTTCCGGCTGTATCTATATATCCTGTTATATTTTGAAATGTTCTGTCTAATCCTTGGAACAAAGGAAGCATTGATTGCTGCAATGAATCCGGGATAGATGAAGCATTCTTTTTTATTTCTCCGAACACTCGATTTGCTTCATTTAGATTTTTAAACAAATATGTATACGAAGACATTACAGAATCTTGTGATTCATCGGACACAAGAGGACTATCTATACTATCTGCCTTAATCGAAGACACAGTTTCTGAATAAGATTCTTTTATGGATTGCATTTTGCTTTGAAATTTATCTATGTTAGCGTCAATTTCAACTGTCGTAATAATTTGATTACTCATACGTTTACCTCCTTTAGGTTGACATGTAATTGTTTTTAGACTATAGTAGACATATATTAATCCTAGGAAAGGAGATCTCTGTCGTGGTCAATAATGGAAGCCAGTATGATGTTTCTCTTGAGGTTGCCTGTCCTAAATGTGGCGGTCATAAATACAGGAAAGTACTTATTCCGAATGGCCCAAGAACGGAAACCGTTTTTGCTTGCAAAACAATTTTGCCAAAACAACCTGGAGAGCTTTTACCTGATCTTTGCTCTGGTATGATTTGTTACTGTAGAACGTGTAAAAAATACTATTCAAAATCTGAGTTTTTGCGTTCTGGTAATGATTATGTATGTCGTAATTGCTATACTGTACAATTAGAATACTCTGAATATAAGCGAGCCAGTGATCATATTGGCACAGTTGTAAATTCAATAAGAAATAAATTTGGTATATAAATATCGCATAAAAGATTTCTTATAACATTTCATTCTGTTTTATTCTCCTTTGTTGACGATAATGTAATTTATATCGTATAATTGAATATCGATTTAAGTAGAGGAGCGATTAAATGTTAGACACTGTATGGTGCACTGAATGCGGCAGCAAAAACAGTATCCGTAAGTACGCACTCGACAACCTCTACGTATGTGCCGATTGCGGACATATTAAAGGTTACGAGTGCCCTGATTGCGACAGGTTCTACGATTATAACAATTTAGCACTCCTTGACGGTAAGTATGTATGTAAAACGTGTGGAAGAATACAGTGGGGTTATACAGAATATAAAAAAGGGGAGAGTCGTTAAACTCTCCCCGTAATCGGTATTGCGCTATAGTTAAGCCATAGTTGATGACCTATCTTGTAGCATACAGCAGCAGCCGTGTCCTATCACAGCTGCTTTATTTTACAAAATCGTCCAGTATGTCTGTCCGAACAGTATAGCACCGGCCGTCGATTTGCTGTTTGACTGCCGTGCAGATTCCTTGAATTCTGCTAAGACTATTCAGCAAATCCGACTTAAAGTTATCGTGAATCGGCTGCAATAAGTCCAGCTCGTTCTTGCAGGCTCTGCGTTCTCTTCGCACTTCCGCTAGTCTTTTGTACAACTTAAAACCGACATTGGCGTTTTTATTTTCCGCCATCTCGATATAGTGCAACAGATCCTGCATCTCTTTTTCAAGTTCGTCGAATCGAATCTTATCGCTTTCGTATCTCGATAACATTTCTCTTATATCCGAACAGAATGCTTTAACTTTTTCTTCCGGCCGCAGAGTATCGTAATCCACGTCGTTGTGCAATACGGGTCGTGGATCAGGACGTGGTGTAATCATCGCATCTAATTTACTTTGCGGTATCCGTTCGTAATACTTAGGTCTTGTTTTCGCAGACATAACATTACTCCTGTTTATGATTCTGTTGCATAAACTCTACGACTTGTTTAATGTAGTCTGTCTCTTCTTTCATAATGGCTGGTTCTACTGTAGCCGTGATTACGTCAAATAACCACTCGTATACGTCGTTCCGCTTCGTGTTGATTGTATTTCGTTTCTCAACTTCAAGCTTGAGAACGTCTTTAATATCTGAGATCGTAACTGTTGCATCGCTGATCTTGTCGATGGTTAGCTCGTTCTCGTTCAGGATGGTTCGCCACAGGGGTTCCAGATAGAACAGTCCGTTCTCTGCTTTGACAATGGTTTCGTCCATCGCCTTGGAAACAAATTCTGTATAAAGCATAGACTCACTCCTTTAATACACCTTTATAATGGGTCCTTCTTCGTATTGATGGTCTTCTGAGAAATAAATCTCATCCCGCTGTACGATTTCTGTAATTTCACAGTCGTTGCTTACAACAGGCAGATCCAACGGGAAATTCTCAAGTATTTCGATTAGATCTCTGACTGTCATTTCGATGCCTTCTTTTTGCGACGCCTTGGTTCCGGTTCGTCGGAAATAACGGGTTCGTACTTTGGAATAACACCGAAGACATGCTTGACCTTTGGTTCAGTCCAGCCCTTTGCTCCTTCTGTTTCTACCGGAATATCCGGGGTTGTAACACCAAATTCATGGTGCACAACGTAAGGGTTGGGGAGACCTTTCTCTGCGATCTTCTGAATATAAGCGACCATTCTTTTCTTGGATACTCTGGAGTTAATAGCTCCGCTTCTCCAAATCATGCATGCTTTGCAAGCATTTGCAAAAAGAGAGTATTCTTCTGTTCCAGAAGGGAAAGGGTTGTCTCCACCTGCTTCAGCCCAGTTGCGGGCAGCCGCAATAAAAAGATTTTCGTCTCCGCTGTTGAAGGCTTCGATAACTTTATCGTATAATTCTTTCATAGTGATTCTCCTTTACTTCATAAATTCTTCGAACCAACTTGTATCGCCCATTGCTTTCTGCGCTTGCTCTTTGTCGCTCATGTCAACAATCGCCATCGAACCCGGCATACTAAGCAATGTGGCGGCAGAATTCTTTGTGCTGGGTTTAACCAAAGGATTCGCGGCAGCAATCATTTTGTTTATTGCTTCTCCGCCCTTCTTATCGAAAACGGTCCTGCCGTACATATTTGACAAAGATTCAAAATTGATTCGTTTGCCAAGCGCTGCAAGTACGCTTTGGAAGAATATGTACGTCATCCGGTTTATTTTCTCTTCGTCTACTTCGCCCAGGTGAGCTGCAACGGTTGCTACTGCTTCATCGAGTTCTAGCGCTTCGCCTGGGCTTCCTTGTTTTTTCTTGCTGCTTCCTGCTTTTCGTCGATGTGATTCAGTCGAGCAAAGATCTTGCAAACCCTGTCAACAGTATCTGCGTCCATTTCGTTGTAGTTTTCCTTAACGAAATCGACATCATCAAAAGCAGCAATAAGAAAATCAAATACTAAATCATCTGCCGTTCTTTTGGGATCTAACACACCCTTTTCGTACGTAAGCAGTTCGTGTAATGGGACGGCGTTGATAATCCCGTAGGCAGATGCTGCTTTATTTCTAAAATATTTGAGCTTCGTAGGCTTGAGTTCTACTTTCTTTCCGTTAACGACAACGACATTTTCTTCGTTGAGTTCGGAAGGAAGCTCTTCTTTAAGTTCGCTTTTGTTAGGTAATTCCTTTACTTCAGGACTTACATTTGGATTGTTTTCGACCTTTGGAGTTTCCGTCGGAATTTCTGAAACCAGTTCCGTACCTTCGGGAACACTCTCAATCTTTTTGGTTTCCGTAGGGGTTTCTTCGAAATCAGGAATGTAATCAGGCACGTCCTGATGCTGTATTGTTCCTTTTGGAACAGGTGTCTCTTCCCGAATCTGATCAGGGACAGCTTTGGGTTCCCGCACTTCAGAAGGAATGGGAATATCTTTGGATGATAAAACTTGCTTTGGCATATGTTCACCTTCAGTCCTTCAAAATAAAAAGGGGATACTGCTAGGTTGCAGTATCCCCTGAGAGATTATCTAACTGTAACCTTTATATAAAAACCTTAATCGTTAGATTGCTTACTTCTTGAAGTAAGCAGTGCTGTAAGCACCTTCGTCGTTCCGCTTCGCGTCCCAAATATGTTCAACACAGGTCGTTACTCTGTGCCCGCCTTTCGGCAGCTCTGCATCGCTGCAGAAGTTCAGACTATATCACGGACTCTTTCGAGTCCCTCTCCATTTCGGATCACTTGATCCTACTCTACTCGCTTCTTCAGGCGGCCGCCTTATGCTTTCGATAGTCGTTAGACCGTACTCCTTGCGGAGCTTGGTACGGGATTGTCTCTGTGAGATTTTCCCCGTTTAGGAGAGTTATTCGGCACTCATCGCTGAGTGGAGCCCCAGAATCGGCTAGGGCCTGCAGTTCAAAGTTGAAGGTCGCGGCACTCTTATACGACGTATCCATTCCAGGAACGGTCGTAATACGAGCACGGAACACCTTGACCACATAGTAGCCAATGATGTCAGATTCGGTACAGTCATCACCAGAGCCATAAACAGGCCAAATACAGCTAGCCTCGCCAATAGCGGACTCCTTGTTGGTGATGATAGCTTCCTGCACTTCCTTCACATACTTATACACAACATCGACGAAATCGATATCGTCATCAGCAGAGAAGGTAATGGTCTTTTCAGCGACCTTGTACTTGCCGCTAGGAACGGTTGTTTCAGTGGTTTCTTCCATGTTTGCAATGTAGATGGAACCAGCCACAGGGGTCTGAAGCAGTTCGATCGTGTGATCGGCCTTCAGATCATGACGCTCAGCGGTGTCCATCTCATAGTTCGCGTTGGCCTTGTACTCGGTCTTGTTGGCCATGGCAAACATGTCAGCATCAAACTGTGCAGACGTGAAAGACATAGTAAAAGTGGACTGTCCGGGAAGAACAGCCAGGGGGAACAGGCTCCAACCACCATTCAAATAAGCCTGTTTATTTTTGTTCAGTTAAGGTCGCTAATCTTAACCCGCTTTATTCAAGCTGCTATACGTCACCGTATAGATCAGATCATATCTTACGCAGATTCTGCGTCTCTCCATTTCGACTCGCTTGAGCCTACGTCTTGCGACTGATCGTTAGAGTTTAACACATGAGTAAAATGATATCCTCCGGCTCGTATATTCTGTTTCATGGCTTGGTAAACAGCAGAAACAGATCTCCCAATGGCTTGTGCAGCTGCAGTCATCGTTTCGTATACGACGCCTGTTTCTACACACATGACAGAATGAGCCCTGCAGTTTTTTGAACCAACCATGTACGGACGTTTATCGTGATAGTGATCAGATAAATTTTTCAATGAATTTGGATTGTTATGTTTGCCTTTATTGCCGTTGCTAATTTTTTGTTTATGCTCTTCTGTAAGGTGTGTGCCTGTTCTTTTCTTTGCGGAAGCTTCTATTGCTTTTGTAGGAACTTTGCCGTACAGTGGATTAAGTTCGCCCCTTAATGCACGGTTGTTATATCCGCCTTCTGCAAAATTATATCCGTATTTTCTGTCTGTTGTGTTCAAGGCTGAAATTAACAACTGTTCCATTTTAGAAGCCTCGGCTTCGGTCAAATGAGAAGCAACAATCTCATGATCAAAATTATCCCAACCATACTTTTTTATAGCTCCGTAAAAATGCCAATTATAATTATATCCCCTTCCGTTTTTCCATCTTTCATTAGGGTTAATTCTTCTTGACATTCCAACATACATCTTGCCGTTAATCCTGTTGATATGTACATAAACATAATATGCACCGTTTTCAATAATCATTTAATCTCTCCTTCATGTGTTTTTACTACGGTAGGTTGTCTCTATTTCCCTATACGTTATTTTTCGAATGGTACAACCAAATTAGACAAATAGAGAGTTTCCCCGTTTAGAAGAGTTTAAGGACACCAATGGTGAAATTTAATGTCCGTGGTCTGGATGTCGGCACTAACTGTCGCAGAGCTCAGTTCGTTGAAGGCATAAGCCTTGCCGTCGCAACGACGGAAGATTACCTTCGGTACATCAGCAACATACCCTTTAAGGGCAGCATTGAAAGTAGCCATAATTCATGACCTCTCTTTAAATATATTTATATCCAGCCGCAATATTCCGTCCTCCCAGAAACTTCCTATGTTGGCAAGATATATCTAATAGAGGCCTTCATATAACCTTTGAAGCCGTAACGTGACTTCAGCCGCCTTCTAAAACAGAGAGGCGTTACGTACCGCCTCTCCGCTTAGGAGGAATACACGCAACGAGCAGCCACCTGCCCGGAACCCGTTGCACGACACGCCCAATACACGCATGTCTCCCCAGATCTTTAATAGACCTTCATATAATGGAAGGCTATCGTTTTTCTTTGATAACCTGTTACTCTTGTACCGCCGTCCCAATCTCCTGCAATCCAGAATCTATAGCCTGTATCGGCTAAGTATCTTTTGCTAGTCAAAAGCTTATATAGCCGCTCTGCAATAAGATCCATTCTGGTAACAAGTCTGTCATCTCCAATGTTGCGCATCTCGTCCGTCTTGACATAAATATCGAACAACAACAGATTCTTTTTTACGTTGGGGACGTTGGTTTCGTAACCTTGTATATCGGAGTATACGATTCTGCATACTTCATCTGTCAGTAATTTGTTGGTGTATGCGGCCCGAATAAAATAGCGGTCTACAAATTGAATGATGCCTGTTTTGGGTGGCATCTTCATAAGGACTTTTAATTCATGATCAGGCCAGATAACATTTCTGATAATTGTGTTCCATGCGTTGACCCAGCCCATCATGTTGACGCACCTCCAGAAAGATGTTGACTTAAATACTTCGACACATATTCTGTAAAATATGGAGTTGCTGCTTCTTTTATTTCTTCGATAGCTCGTGAATTTGCAACTTCTACTTCGTCTGGGAAAGTAATGCCCAAGAAATTGTCGGCTTCGTTTTTTATGTCTATTATTGGTAGCTCATACCACGGAAGTGGTGTTCCTTGTAATTGCTGAGGGACAGAACTTGTATACGTTGATCCATCAACATTATGAACTGTTCCGCCTTCACCTCCAGACACAGGCACGTCATGAGATTTCAAATAGTTTATAAGATATGTTTCGGATAACACGTTCTCAGCTTTAACTTTGTTGCCTTCGCCTGATATTTTTATCTCAAAACTGCTCGCGTCTGATGCAAGTTGGTTAGCAGATTCATCATCCATTTGATAGGCCAGCGCCTTAACTCTTTCATCCCACATCTCTTTCAATTTGTCTGTTTTTATATATTTAACAATGATTTCACCTGCATGGATTTGAGAAGCAAGATCATTCATAGCCATGCAAACCACCTGCCGCTCTCTTAGCTTGAAGCTTGATAACGCCGTATGTCTGTGTTATATCCACATCTACGCCGTCGATATCTACAACTTCATGCGTATTGCCGCCCCAATCGAACTTGTCTCCGATCTTGATGTTTTTTGTTTCTTCGTTGTACTGCACAGAGATTAATGTTAATGCTCCTGCGATAGTGCCGGGTGTACCGGATACAGAAACGTATTCCGGCCGCCCGTCATAACGATAAGCATTCGCGGGAATAGGATGTGCAATAACAATGTATTTATTATCGGGATGAAAGTCGTACTTTTCTCCGCTGATAACAAACCCCATGTCGTCTATCTGGTATCCTTCGTCGTCTGTTATCGGCGCTTCGTACCTTCTGACTTCGAGTGTGAAGTTACACCTTAAAGCCCGCGAAGGAGCGTTGTTGGACTGTAAGTGCACAGCCCAGTCCAAAACATAGATAGAACCGTCCGGCTCAACTAACATGTCTCCCTGACGGATTCCGCTGTCGATAGGGCAACGGATGTTCATATGGTTATCCGTATTCTCGTATCTGGATTTGGTTGAATCGGCATAGATCTCGCCGCGAACATATTTTGGTTGATAGTCTTCTTGGTTTCTATCATACCAGTTCTTTAAGATTTCAAAATCCATGTTCGTATTTGGGATGTCTTGATTCAAAAAAGCATTGAAGTCTGCGGCCAATGTTCTAGGAACCCTGAACCGCTTGGATGTACCCTGCGGTACATACGGGATGCCCATTGGCCGTCACTCCTTTACTTCATTGTTCTGTTTAGGTATTCACCCATTGTCACCTGGTCTGCCTTGATTCCACGGAAAGAAAGATTCTGCGGCAGCCTTTTAATTGAGTTTGCGGTATCCAGCATCTTGTGCCGGATCTTCTTAAACCGTTCGGTTAATTCCGGCGGCCAATCTTCTTTTTGCTTGTTGCCGGAGAACACATAGAATGCGTCTTCGACTTCCATAATCAGCCGCATCAGTTCAAGATTCAGCATTTCGGTATAAGAGATCAGGTCGTACTCTTTCTCTACGACCGTCTCAAGGTTTTTGTTCTTATATTCAATCTTCACAACAAATTCACTCATTTGCCTTCAGTCCTTTTACGAAGTTCCAAGCGTGTAGCGAACCATCTTGTAGTAGATGATCCTGCGCTCGTTATCGAGATTGCCGATTGTATCCTTTAAGTTGGCGTACGGCTTGTCTGCGTTCGTGATTGTCAGAGCGTCGGTGGAATAACCAAACGTGTTGTTGACATCGCTTTGAACTTTGGAGAAGAAGTTGATCTGAGCGCAGATCTGGATATACCTTCTTTCATCCAAAGGAAACACATAGTCGTAGCCGTAGTCTTCGGTATCTTCGATTGTTTTGTACAGTTCCTCGTCATATTGATCGGAGCGGCCAGTATCGACGAAGAGCCTTTCAATGCCGTCTATTACCATGTTGATATAGTTGGCATCGGTAAGAGGAACTGGAGTTTCTTGCCACTCCGTCTTTTCTTTCAGCCATGCGGCTAGTTTTGTAATGTTTAACATACTGGCAGCCCCCGTTTATTTACTCGTCAAACGGATCGGCGTCGGGAAGCTTAGACTTAATAAGCTTCATCTTGCTGTTCGGAAGATCCATCTTGGTGGCGATCTCCAGAATAGCGTTAAGCTCAATCATGTCTTCAATTCCATCCAACCATGCTTCAATCTGTTTGGCTGATTTTTTCAAGTTTGCGCTGATTTCTTCTTCTCCGAAATGTTTTTCGGAATATGTATCTGTATAGCCGCCAAGATCCTCCAGCGTAAGATCGTTGCCGTTGCTATCTACCGCAACAAGTTCTCTCGAAGAGAACGGTTTCTTTTTACCTCTCGCGATACTTTCGAGATACAAAATATCGTCAACAGATATAGTCAGGAAACTTCCTGCCCTGATTATAGGTTGTTGTCCGCTCATAAGCGTAATTCCAATATCATATCCGCACCTGTTAAAAACGCGGAATCTTGCTGTTCCATCCATAGTTTTCCTTCAATCCTTTCATCATTAAGAAGAAGGGGAGAGCTTATGCTCTCCCCCTTTTTTTTGGCTTTTTCAACCTTAGAGTTCACTCTAAGATTAAGCGATCTCGTGCGCACCGGCGGTCGGATACTTGCCAACCACGAAAGCCGCGCCAAACCACGTATACAGCAGAACCTCAGTGACACGGTCGTCAATGTTCTGGGAAGCCATAGAATTGATGCCGCCCTCGTTGACGATCTTCAGGTTCCGCATTTCGGCGGACTGTCCACCCGGAATGATGTAAATCCAGTCAGGATTCAGCACAGGGGTAATGCCGTCAGCCTTGTAAGCGTTGGTCATACCGACAACGTCAGCGCCCTTCCACTTACCAAGGTAGCCATTGCCATTGTGCTCGTCCAGCATATTGCCGGAGTACGCCCAGGTAGGATTGCTGTTGATCTGCATCCCCGCAGAAGCATCCAGCTGACCCACAGCCGCAATGTCGCCAAGCAGCGTCACAGGGCCCTGCCGACGGAAATGGATAACCTGCTGTTCGAGCAGAGCGGGGTTGAAGCCACCCGTGCTCTTGGCATACCAAGGAGTCTTGTTCACATTCTGGAAACCAGCCTGCAGAACGTTCTCGACGATCTCCAGCTTCTTCTCCAGAATCTTCGCATTCGCTTCGCGAATCAGGTCGGCCATGTTGAAACGGCCAGCCTTCAGATCAACGATGTTGATAGCCGGACGAGCGGAGATTTCCTTCGTCCCAACCAGCAGCTGGTGATCCGTAATGTAGCTACGGGCAGTGGTAGCGCCCTTCGCCTGCACATAAGCATGGATGCCATCCGTGCGGACTTTGAAGGCGGCCTTTTCGCCGTAACCGACGTTCTTCTCATCGGCAACAGCGCTGAGGAAGTCCAGAGCCTTGTTCTGAAGCTCTTCAACGGTGAACGCAACAATCTGTCCGATCTTGTGGCAATTCTGAGGATTCAGATCCTCCAGAAGCTCAGAGATCAGGCTGTTCGCCTTTTCGATCTGATCGGTGTCCACGCGTTCATTCTGATTCTGTGCGGCAAAAATCTTAATCAGCTTAGTGCCGCGTTCAATCTTAATATCAGCCATGTTCGTGCACCTCCGATTAACCGATTGTGCCGTCAGCAGTCACACCGTAGGAGGTACCCACAGCGTACTGATTGGCAGCACCGCTAATAATAAATTCTTCGCCAACAAGCAGGGGATGAGCGCGAAGCAGTTCGCCGGGGGCGAAAGTCGCATTGCGTCCATCATATTCAGCGTTAGCATAGAAATCCTCTTCGTGAGTCTCCACGAAGTAATACCGCTTATTCAGCTTATCAACAACAAAGCGGTATCCGAGATCACCGTAGATATCGGTGATCTCTTTGCAAACGAACTTAGAGGTAGACTCTGCGCTCGGCAGTTCCAGAGCATCGCCATTCTGAACCATCAGAATGCCGTTCGCAACAGGATTGGTCGCGCCGTTTACCAGTTCGCCTTCATACACGTAGCCTTGCAGCTTTGTCATGTATCCAGACATAGTAAATCAATTCCTTTCATAGTAATTGACCTGCTCATTTGCTGAGCAGGTCATATCCGTTCTTCTTCTCCACAGGCTGCAGCAGCTCCATATATCCGGGCTGAGCAGTCATAGAATCGACAAACGGGTTAATTGCTTCGGCCGCAACAGTCAGTTTTTCGGCCTCGGCGGTAACACGCTGTTCCTTGAGCTCTTTCACTTCTTCGGTCAGAACCTTGACGGCCTCTGCCAGTTCAGCGATAAGCTGTTCAGCGGTCTTCTTCTTTTCGTCGTCGTTCTCTACGCGGGGCAGATCTTCGTTTTCGGCGTTCTCTGTCTCGGTGGGAGTTTCGACAGGAGTGTCGGGCGTAGGCTCTGCAGGGGTCTCCACGGGAGTGTCCGTAGGAGCATCTTCGGAGCCTTCGTCTCCGGCTTCGGCAACACGCAGCCCTTCTTCGGTCTCTACAAGAGTACCTTCGATAGTGTCGGATGTGCCTTCTGTAACTTCAACCCTCTGATATGCAGACTTGCCGGTGTCGGTGTCGTATGCATAAGTGCTTTCCGTTACAGTCGTGGTCGTGTCAACATACACGGCCGCAGTCTGGGCTTCTTCGCCCTTCTCTTCTTTCTTGCAAGAAGCGTTTTCAGCTTCAACTTCTGCTTCGGCTTCGTTTTCAGCCGTCTCGATCTCCGTCTCGGCTACCGTTTCGGGCTGAGTCTCTTCAACCTGCTCGGTTTCAGAGTTAGTGGCTTCAGTCTCTTCAGCTAAAGCCTGCTCGGTTTCGAGCTTTTCAACATCCGCCATTTCGGTCTCACCCCTTTCGGTGTCTTCTGCTTCACGTTGCGCCACAAACTCAAGAGCCACGGCGTCTTCGCAAGCAGGGAAGGTGACAATGGCAGTCCCTTCCAAATAGTTGTTTTCCGACGCATCGATCACAAACGTTCCATCTTCGTCTTCCGAATAATCGGCACACGCAATCTCGAAAGAAAATTTGAGAGCGCCGTCTGCAAAAAGCTCGGCGATAGCTTTGCTCAACTTCTTGTTGCGCTTCGGAATCCGAGCGTAACCTACAAGGTAAGCACCGCCGTCAAATGTTTCTTTTTCGAACTGATAGAACGATCCGATCTGCGTCGAATAGAACTCTCCGGTCTTTGCATTGTACATATGACCGAGATTGGAGTATTTTCCGCTTGTAAGAGACTTTGTGTCTGCATACAGCGGCAGCCCAACATACCGTTCTTCGTCGGCGATAATTTCGTCAATAAAGGCTTCGGTAACCTTAACGCCATTAAGATTCGCTTTAGGCGTTTCGAGTATTCTCATCTTTACAGACATGAATACGTCGGACTGTTTCATTTCGGAGATGACAGAAGCAAAGCTGATAAATTTGGCCTTACTATTCATTGTGTTTCTCCTTCTGCTTTCAATTGTCAATGCTGGGAGTCAAGGCCAATTGAAGCGAATCTTTATATCAACAACCTTACGGTTGGAGATATCATGCAGAAAATTCTTTTACTAAATTTCGAGTTAAATTAAGTAAAAAACGTTCGTCTTTCCGAGCTCGTAATAAATTTGCTTTATTTGCACATTCGCGAGAACAGTAGCTTGCTATAGTATTCTTTTGTAAGAAACTTTGTCTTTTCTCTAATTGAAATAATTTTTCACAAGTTGGACACCTTAACAAAACCATCTTTCTTGTTTTGTTTTCATTGTGATGCGTAGCATGTTTTTCTCGGCTGATTAACTGCAAGTTGTTAATATTGTTATTATGCTTGTTTCCATCAATATGATGTATTACTTCATCTTCTGATGGAAGCACATGATAGTTTTGCCAATAAACCAAATGATGTTCATAACAATATTTATTACGATATATTTTTCCTGGATAATCAAATGGAGCAATAACTAATATGTAGTCACCATTTTTCATAGTAAAATCCTTTCTGCGAAACAAGAAACACCGGGGCCGAAGCCCCGGTTACTCTTCAGCCGCTCTCAGAGTTGCGGCCACTCAGGTTTCTGATAACCATATAACAAAACAAGCAAGTGAATTGTTTATAAGGACGCTCAGCTGCAAACGTCCTGTTTAACCGGTATCACCCATTGAGCCGTCTTCGTTGCTCGGCTTTGGCTGTTTACCGGTTTCAGACTTCTCTGGATCAGATGTTCTTTCTGTCTCATCGAGTTCTGGTCTGCCTGCTTCGTTGTTCTCTGTTGTTTCTGTCTTTGTTCTATCGACAAGGATTGCATCCGTATCTTCAGCTTCTTCTTTACGCTGTTCGACTTCCTTATCAAGCGAGTATCCGTAGGCGTCCAGTAAGGACTTGGTAGAGACAACGCCCTTTGTCCACAGCTCTTTGCAAGCTTCGCGTAAAGCTTTTTTGCCGGACATATCAAGGGGTTGGAATCTGAATTCGGGAATCTCTTTTAGGTTGTAGGTACCAGGAATGACTTCTGTCAATCTTTCGTTGACCCGGTTCATCAGTTCGCAGAACTTTTCTCTTGCGTCGTTGATTCTTGCTTCAGCCGTCTGCATAGAAATCTGAGCAGAAGCAAAGGTAGATCCGTCCTGAGACACGCCGCTGACGATAATGCCGCTGACACCGCCTGCTGAAAGGATGTCATTGTTGACGTCGCGATATTTGTCCCATTGATAAAGATCGTCCACATCGGCCTGTACAAACTTAGACTCCGCAAGATGGTTGGTAACAACCAATGGGAATTTGGACATGCCGTTTCTGAAGATGTTTGCCAGTTGTCTTAACTGGTTGGCATCTGGCAGCATATCCTGTCCTTTGGTGGAATCGCCGTACTGGACATGTACAAATCCACGGGTAGCCAGATTGAGTGTGGCCTTCTCGTAGTTTGAGATAAGTTCTTTCTTTGCTAAAGGCTCAAGGCAAGCCGCAATAAACGGAATAGAGTATCTGTTCCAACTCTCCTTGTTGCCCTGCATAACGAAAGTGTTTTCCGGGTTCAGCTGCGCATACTGGGAGCCATTGTTCAAAGCTTCCTTTACTTCGTCAGGATAACCTTTAAAATATGATTCTAAATCGTTATCCTTGATCCAGTTTTCGCGTATGGAATAACCCTTGGCCTTCCATTCATTCTGAATGGACTGGCAGTCAAAATCCACTAAAGGCATACCGTTCAACGCCATATTGCCGATAACACATTTGTGAATCGGTAGAGTAATTAACTGGCCGTTGAATAAGTAGCATACAACATTGTAGTATTTCCAGTATTCCAACATAATACCGTTGATCTTCTCTCTCAGCCGCATTCTCTTGTACTGATCTTCGTACAGCTTGACGGTCTTCTCGTTCTTGCCGATAAGAAGCCAGTCAGAACACGTAGAGAAGGGAACGAATACATGATGGACAATGCCCTTAACAATCGGGTCTTTGTCTGTGTAGTAGTCGGATAACTGATAAAGACTGACAATGTTGTTTTGTTTGTCTCTTAAGATTCGGTCGTAGTCATAGCCGGAAAGTTCTCCGCTAAAGGTAATATTGGAGTTGGTGTAGCTTTGATACGCATCCATGTCATTCTTTGTTGCGCCTACGACATCTATTCGACGAGAGGCTTTCGGTGCCTCTACAGGCTTGGTTCTTCTGAACCTGTCAAAGAAACCCAAGGCACTCAGCCCCTTTCTTTAGAATTTGATTGCAAACCCAAGACTTGGCGCCCCACGTCTGAAACGTTTGACGTTCTCTTTTTCGAGTTCGCTGATATAGTCGTTCGCCATTGCTAATGACGAGTATCTATCCTTGTGTTGTCCGGCATGCGGAACGTCGTATGTCTTGTTGCCGGAAGAAGAAGTCTTTTCGACGATGTTGCCCATCTCAAACTGAAGAGCGTCGGCTTCGAGGAAGATCGCTAATTCTTCTCTGGACATTCTTTGTTCTTCGTTTTCGATTTCCTGTTGCCTTGCCCGCATTGTTCTCTCCTGAATGGGCATTTCCAACATTCTCTTTTCCAGAGCAACTCTAAGGTTTGTATAGATTCTCTGGTTCAATGTGTTGACCGCCCTGAAAGGATGCAATACTTGTTTAGCATCAGGATTCATATTGGGTTCATCGTCCACCACCAAAGGCGGGAACTCTCTGCCCGAAGCCGGGTCTAACCATTCTCGGTCGAAGAATCTGTCAAAACTGTCTCCGACACCTCGCGCGTCGTAGATAATCTTCTCCGTATTGGGGAATTTGATATGGTAATATCTTCTGACTTCGTCTGCGAGATAGTCTAACGGTTTACCGTTATAGCTCCGCATATTAACTAACTTTCTGGCATAAGTTCCGTCTTTGCATTCTGTGTATTTGACTACACTCAATATGCTGTTATCGGAACCTTTCGCTGTGGAAGTAGCAATATCCAAACAAATGACATACTTGGATTTGGAATTCTTTGGCTGTTCCATTTCAATCTTGTCCAACGTCCTGCACGGAGTAGTCAGATCAAAAGGCAGCGCTGAGTTGGAATTGGCTCCTACAAATTTGGAACCATACTCCATATCGAACGTAGCTTCAGGCATACGTTCTTTTTCCTTCATAAAGAACTCCATGTCTGTTATTCCGTTTGCGGCCGCAGACCGATAGTCCAAGGCGCAACAGAACACGGACTTGTCTCCTTTTGCCATGCGAGTTAGATCCTTCATGAAGTTTGTGTAATACTGATTGCTCTTCTCGCAGGCTGAAGTAATAGTAATTGTCTTTGATTGAAAGTCTTTGAATCCGTAATTGAAGCAAACCTCTCTCGTTGTGTTACGAATAGGAGAGACGACCGCTTCCAAAGTATCCTGATCTACATCGAGAGCTTCGTCGATTATGATGATCTTTGCGCGAATACCCCGCGCGCTGTCAATAGAAGCTGAGATCAGTTTGCTGCCGTTCTTTAATGTACAGCTGGAACTGTCTTTAGACACTTGGACTAAAGATTTGGAATTGGCTGCAGATATTTCGTTTGCTATATTTGGATTCTGTTCTGCCAGCAGTTTTAATTTGCCTAATGCTAATGTAGCCTGTTTAGCAGTAGCGGAAACAATCAACACGGTCGTGCCGGGATATAGACAGCACAGCCCAAATCCTCCGAGCGAAGCGAGCCATGTCTTACCGTATCCACGGGAACATGTATCTTTTGAATCGACACAGTTTCCCATCTGTCTCAGCATGACATGTTGAGTTCTTGTAAGTTTGATGGGCCGAAACGCATCTTCCACAAAAATATCAAGATGAGATCTGTAGAACATAACCTGTTCTTCCATAAGATCCCATCTTGTAACAACACCTGGGCGGGCAATCATACGATCACGCTCCGTTCAGGTCGAGAGCTTCCACAATGTATCGGAACTCTTCTATTGTTTTATCTACGTCGTCTTTCGGCCATTCAATTTTACGAGTCATCGTATAGCCGTTGGACTCCAAGAAGAATGAAGTTTCCGACCAGCTGCTGAGTCCGCCTTTATCTCCCGGCTTCCGTTTTGAAGCGGAGAAGTTGCCGGACTTTGAAAGTAAATCGAACAAGGTAACAGCGTCCTTAACATCCTGTAAGGTTGCCTGACCTGCCATATACCTGTCCTGCACTCTGTCTGCCTGAAGAGACGCCTTTGCTAATTTCTTGGCCGTGTCTCTAAGGTTGACATCGCTTAGTTCGAAATCGTTCTCCAGTTGACGGTAATATTCTTCCAGATACTTTAATTCGTCCGCTTTGAAGTAGCCGTTGAATTCTTCCGAATACTTTTTAATGTTCGGATCTTCTTCTTCTGTTTCGGATAATACCTGTCCGGCTTCTTTGGCTTCTTCGTAAGTCTGAACGTTGATGTCTTGAGAATGATCTACAAACTTATAGTTTAATTGCATTCCCTTGATAACGTTCTGACAGGTTAACCGATCCAGAATATTCTTCTTTGTTTCTTCGAAAGCTCGTTGATAAGTTTTGTTTTTGTTGGCTGCAAGTTCTGCCTTTTTACGTGCGCTGCCCCAAAGTTTCTCGCTCCACTCCCGGTTGTTCTCCCAGAAGTATTCTCGCAGCTCGTCCTTTGTAGCACACTTGGAAACGCAGTCTTTGCACCAAACATCTTTCCCTAACTGTTCTGTCCAGTCACGGTTCGAATAATAGGCATTCAAGAGTTTCGTCTGCTTGCATTTACTGCAGATCTTTGTAACAGGTGGGGCCGCGTTTCTAATTTTTGCAGGATTTGCAGACATTAGATTGTGTCGTCCTGCTCTTCGATCTGCTTTGCAGCTTTTTCCAGAATCTCTTGTGCCTTTTTAATTTCGCCTGCAGAAAGAACACTTTCTTTTGTCTCGGCCGGTTTCTTCGCCTTTGCGACACTTCTTTCCGCTTCGATTGTTGCGTAGAACTCTACAAGAGCAGCAAACAGCTGGGGCGTCTTCTTGTACTTATACTGGGATACCCCGTAGTCTTCTGTCTTTTTTACAAATGTGTATTTGATTCCCCGTTCTGTAAGGAACCGGACTTCCCGAAGGAACTCCGTCATGTACTCAGAATCAAAAGCGTTTTTGGGTAAAGGTTTACGTTCGGTCCTTTCGTTATCCATAAAAAATCACTCCTTCAAAATACGAACATTAATCGGAATTTTTTAAAAAATGTTCGGTAAAAAATTTTTGGGGGTTCTTTCCCCTTACGTGTATTTTCGAATGTCCACTTTATTTTTTGGCGGTTTTTCGGCCTGTTATTTAAGTTTCATTAAGAATCAGCCTAGAGAGATTTGACGAATGAAGCAAAGCGGTTTGAGTTTCATTAACGATGGAAACAGAGAATGCAGGAAATAGAAGGGGTTGGGGAGATTGGAGAGGGGAGAGAGGGGAAACGGGGATAGGAGTTGGAAGAGAATATATATGACCTTTATGGGAGTTTGCGCAACTTTTCGACGTAAACTCCCCTTTTTTTATTTTCATGCGCTCAGCAGTGAGCTGGTCATGCCCCGAGCCGGAGACACCGGACGGTAGCCAAAGGAGGTGTAAAGCATGACTTATATCGATTTTCTGCAGGCTTGCCCGCAGATGACAGAACAGGATGCGCGTGACGCCGTGCGGTTCCTGCAGTGGCTCAATCAGCCCAAAAAGGTCACCCGGAGAACTGTACGAGTGAACTTGATCACCAAGGAGGAATGGGAACACACCCCCATCGACCTCCTTGATGGTCGAGTAATATCTGCCATTAAGGCAGAGCTGGCCCGGCAGAACCGGGAAGTTTATTGGAGTGTCATCTCCGATAAACCGCTGGCAAGGGCCAGCGACGCCGTGGATCTTTCCAAGGCGTATCAGGTCATCATCTGATGGCCTGATTTTTTTATTTTTATGCGGACTATCCCGCTCAGTAGTCCGTTACAAAATTATATGAGCAGTTGCGGTTTGATCAGCCGCAACACAGCGCGAAGGAGGCGCAAAAACAATGTTCGAAAAGCTGAATGACTTTATCCCCGGCACGCACAACTTTGAGTTCACCATTGAGACTTCTGTTGGAAACTATATTGGCTACACGCGGTGCCTCAGCGATGCGTTTGTTGAAGCCGAATCCCTTGCGGCTTTAATGATCTATCCCCACATTGAAATTAAGTATCTCAACGGGGATTTGATCAAGGCATACGATCTGTAATCTTTCTGAGCCCTTCGGGGCTCTTTTTTTATTTTAACGAACGCCGAGAAAGGAGGTGCGAATCATGGACCGAGAGGCCATTGAGCTTGACGTTGCTCTGGAGAGCTACGTCGATGCATGGTTTGACTTCTCCGGTATCGAGCCGGAGGAAAAGAACCACAAGGAGACCGACTAAGGTCTCCTTTTTTTATTTCAATGCACCAGAAAGGAGGTGTATGAAGATGGCTGTGTTAATCATAGCTATCGTTCTGGTAGTAACCGGCCTGCCGGAGCTAATCCGCTACTACGCGGATTATTACAGACGGTGAACAAAAGGCTCCTGTCCCTACCGAGTTCCTTGTATACTCGCTGGGGCGGTTGAGCCTTTTTTATTTTAACGGCCTGAGAAGGTGGCTAAAATCCTAGCCTTGAACATGGGTTGGCTCAGACGCTGAATAGCAAGCGTCCGTGTGGTTGCTACCAAGACCACGTATCAAACATAATAGGAGGAATCCCAAAATGAAGAAAGCAATCGAAACCAAAAACCTGGCCTGCGCCATCTACCCGTTCGAAGTATTTCGCAAAATTTCAGATCTTGCATACTGGGGCGAGGATTTGGACCACATCACCGCAATCGACGGCGAGCTGGCGGAAAAAGTTGCCGCCAAGGACAATGTCCAGATTTCTGGATCATTGACCTCCGGTGTACTCTACATATTCCACTGGAACAAAGCAGGAACCAAGCTGGTTCCACTTCATGTGTCAATGAAGCCGAAGACGGCTGCAAACATAGAAAATGGAAGTCGTCGCTATGGCAGCGGCGCCATTCTGAACGAATTGTTCTAATCCACAACTAGGAGCTCCAGAAATGGAGCTCTTTTTTTATTTTAACGGCGGCTCGGATAGACGAGCATATTAACCCTGCAACTGGGTAATAATAGGTTGCCACCGTCCTGCATCTGGTACCGCAGGATACGGTTGAATAAGAAAGGAGGTACCATGAAAAAGTCTTATGAAAGTTTCCGCCACAGCTTCAGCTTTGAGGAGGCACTGGCCCATACGTCCTGCGCTTCCGTGGGCGCTATGATGGAGACGTATGATGTCTCCGTCAGCGCCCCCTGGGCTGAGGCCGTGCTGGTCACCCTGACGCCCCGGGAGGGCGTCACTGAGGACGACCCCGTCCTTGGAGCTGGTTGGGATACCGTCGAGGAGGAATTCCTCGGTTGTGTAGCCGAGGTCAACGCTGAGCGCTGATCCGGCACGTCTTTGGAGCAAGACGTTAAACATGCTCCTTTTTTTATTTTTACGCGGACTATTGGTCATAGTTCGACAAAAAAGAAGGAGGTGTTCCTATGAACATCACGACCATCGTTATCCTGCTGGCGCTGTTGGAGGAGCTGCCGGAGCTCCCCGAGCACGCGCGTGCTAATCGTCGTGCCAACCGGGAAAAAGCCATCCGTCACAATCGTAAAACATACCACAATCTCGTAGGAAACGGGATTTGGTATGAAAACCAGGACGAAAATGGTGATTTTGTTGCATATCACCGCAGCAAGGTTACCAATAAGTACCAGAAGGGACGTTGGGAAACTGAACGCCTTTCTGGACACAGAAGATTTCAGAAGTGGAGTCGGGATTACTATCCCAGCTTCACAGACGAAAAAGCCACACGGCGCTGGAATGAAGAACTGAAAGAGTTCTTCGATTAATCAATTAAAGGAGAGTTTGCTGGCTCTCCTTTTTTTATTTTTTACGGCAGCGGAAGCTGACCAAATAACCCGCATAGCGGGAACGGAGGTGCCATATGTCTAAGATTAACTCTTACACTGTATTCAGCAGCGAACACGGCGTCACCACCATTGCGGAAATTACCGAATACTTCCGCAACGGAGACATCGTCACGGTAGAAGAATACCATTTCTGCCGCAACAACGTTGAGTTCGGCTGGGCTCGTGTCCAGTCCGATGATCAGCACCGCCGCGTTGTCGGCGACAAGGAGCTGCTGGAGCGGTTCCAACTGATCGCGTAACCCTTTTTGAAACCGGCGAGCGTGGCTTGACCATGCGACGACCCGGTTTCTTTTTTTATTTTTTATGACCACAAAAAGAAAGGATGTGATTGTATGTGGGTGGAACCCATGGTTATTCAAAGGGCAAGAGTCGACTCCTTAGCAACAAAATTGACTCGTCCGCACGACTTCTACGTCAACTGCGGCGGCCACGCCTTTGGTGTGGATGGCTGGTATATACCGGCCGATAAGGAGGATCTGTTTCAAGACTTCTACACAGCCCGCAACAACAAAGGCGGCTGGAGAAGTCTTGAAAGAAAGTTCGTAAAGAACATCCTTCGCGACTTTCCGGGGCTCAAATTGCTGAAAAAAGAAAGTGTTGACAACGTGTCTGTCGATCTGGACAGATACGAAATCATCGCCTTTCGTATCCGGCGAACCGCCGTTTTCGCAGATTATCATTTTATGAGATGCGAAAAGAATGGAGATTGGACGGAAAAGCGAGGATCGAGAAGAGACATATTCCGTTATAACTACGAAGACATCTACGATGTCTGGGGAGAGTATGACGGTAAATTATACTTCTTCGTAAGGGAGCGTCGTTAACGGCGTTCCCTTTTTGTTTTTTATGGCAGCCGGAAAGTACGGCCGGGTTGCTGGTGGACGCTAAGCATCAGCCGGGGTAAGGCACGGAAGCCTGTATTACGTCCTGCTTGTAATCTCCATATGCAAGCAGAGAAGGAGGTACATTTATGGAGAAGTACACCATTATCGTCGACGGAAAAGAAACCGAAGTTGTCCTGATCGGGCGCGAACTCGATTGCAATCAGAGAGACCTTGAAGAATACCTGACGGGTTACCGGGGATCTTTCTTCGACGAGGTCTGGATGGACCCCATCACCAAAAAGTGCTACACCGAAGGATACCTGCGCGGTTGGCACGAGTACGACGGCAAATACGCCGTTCAGTACGTTCGCTAACCAAAGAGCCAGTCTTATGACTGGCTCCTTTTTTATTTTCTTGACGGCATAAGCCGATCAATCGTCCACGAGACGTTAAAGGAGGATTCTTATGAGTATCGAGATCACCATGGAAAACGTATTCGACCTGTTTATGGAACACGACTTCCCTTGGTTTGAATTCTTGAACGACATGGAAGAGCCAAAAGCTTTGCTAACGATCAGCAGCGTTTCGAAAACAATCGTAACTACGATATTAATCGTAGACTCTGCCGACATCAGCAACAACGCATATACTTTCTGCTTGGAAACTAGAGAATATATGAAAGCAGGAGAACTGAAAACAGTAGATATACCGTAAGCATTTCAAACTGGAGCAAAAGCTCCAGTTTTTTATTTTTTATGGCGACTGTGCCGAAAGGCTAAATTCAACAGTCGTCAAAGAAAGGAGATATGAGCTATGACTAAGGAAATGACGAACAAACTAACAAAAAACTCGAAGTACCTTGAGGTAGAAGATTTTAGTTATGACATCTTTACTGTATCAATCTTCTATTTCTGCGGAATGTTTTGTATTGACGTGTTTGGCGGTCGGGACGACGAAGAAGTGTATTTCTTCGGCACTGGATTTGACAAAGACCACTTCTACGGAGGATTTGAAACGGCCATAAAAGTCGCCCTCGAAGACATCCGCAAAAGTAATGCAGAGATCAAAATCAAAAAGATTGCAGAATCTGCTTTAGCCAGAGCCTGTGTTGAATTTCATCTGAAACATCACTCAAAATGAAACCTAAAACGACCAAAACTCGGCCACATCAAACAGGTGTGGCAGAAAATGTAAAAGGAGAGTGAAACAAAAATGACTCGTTGGTGGAACGCAGACGACCAGCTCGAACAGAACTTGCTTGACTGGTTCGGCAACGAAAATCTTAGTAGCTGGCTGACTAGATGCTACGAGATCTTTGTAGGATCGCAGGATGTAAAAGAAGTGACATTCTGCTTGAAAAATGGCGAATGCAGCTGGAATATTCATTATTCTGATCATTGGTGTTTCCCGGCCGGTTCCCATAGCTGCAGATCGGCATACGATATTCTAATCGGCTTCAAATCCATAATGGAAGATCCAAAGAAATACAGGCAATGGTGAATCACCAAAAAGGAGAGTCTTTATGGCTCTTCTTTTTTTATTTTCACGGAACGGCTACCCGGCCGTCTCTTGGCAAACATCCTGCGGTTGACCACGCAGGTAGGGTGTGGTGTTGGTCATCCGTCGCGCTCACGAAACGAGCGGCATGCTAGTCCGGCATGACAACCTACAACAAGACTGAAAGGAGACACGACAATGAAGGAACAGATCATGGAGACAAAAGCGCAGGCCCTGTACGGTACTCTGAAGCTGAAGATGGCGGAACTGGAGACCGCCAAGGAAACACTGACCAAACTGACTGCTGACCGTCAGCCCGGAGAACATGGTGCCCGCCGGTCTATCCGCCGCGCAGAGAAGGAGCTGGAAGCGGCTCAGGCTGCTTACAACGACGCTTACAAAGCCTACAAAGCGGAGAACTCCGCCGCGTGGGCTGAGTATAAGAACGAGAAGGAGGACAAGAAGATGAACGACACTGGACTTCAGAAGATCGACAGATATGTCGTGGCTGAAAGCAAGACGGAGGAGATCACGATCTTCTCCAGCGCTGCCACCCGGCATATCATCGAGATGGGCCATGCTGTGAGAGACAGCGTGGTCAAGATCAAGTCGGAGTGCAAGGACACTCTGGCTATGGACTATGCCCACGCGGAAATGGTGCATTATTGCGCCAAGGGCTTCAGCAAGGACGGAAAGCGGTTCGTTCCGCTGATCGTGGCCGCGTCCGACCATCGGAAGGCGACAGCCACATGGATGGATGACCAGATCGCCGCCGCCTACTGGAAGTGGTCGATGTGCGGACTGACCCTGCCGGAGATCTCCGGGAAGATCGCCGTCAATAAGTATATGGCGTATCAGGGTCTCATGTGGTCGGCTTCCAAGAAGTTCAAGGAAGTGTTCGGCATCGAAATCGACCCGGCCCGAATCGCCGTGGTGAAGGACGGCTTCGTCGAAGTCACCGGCATCATGGACGTGGTGCACGACGACGGCACGGTCGAACACGCCGTGGAACGCACGATTACGATCAATGCGTTCGACGGGCAGGGTTCAATGAGAGCTACCCTGTCCAGTGGTGAGTCCGTGACCATCCGGGCTCCGTGGATGAAGGCATTCGTGCAGGCCTGCAACTGGGATGAAGTGATTGAATACTTCACGAAGGTAAAGGGCGATACTAAGATCCAGACCATCTACGGAGAGAAGGACCTGCAGGACATCGATATCGTCCTGACGGTGTCCTGCTTCAAGGCCGCCAAGCTGTACGACTCTTGGGAGAAGTACGAGAAGGCTTTCCGTGAACTGGGACACGAAGTCTGCGTCTGTGTCCGGGAGCATCAGCCGAAGCTGAAGGGCATGCCCTATCAGCAGGGACAGACGCTGCAGGGAACGGACGAAGACGTTGAGAAGTTCGCTCAGCACAGCCTGATGACTGTCTCCAAGTACGAGAACCAGAAGGAAGCTGTGAAGCTCCTTCGTGGGTATCACAGGGCTGCGGCAAAGCTGTATCCGGCCATGATGAAGGAAGGATACACCGCCCGGACCATGCAGGAGAAGTACACTTCTCTGAAGATGGAAATGCTCGGTGGCCGCATCCCGGAACTTGGCTACAATGCCTTCGGTGCAGCTGACATCAAAGCGTTCTGGGAACACGTGGCTGGACAGCCGATCGTTGGCTGCCTGAAGGCCGGTGAGTGCAGCCTGCTCCTGCATAAGGAAGGGCTGACCGACGTGACGCGGTCTCCGCATCTGGACAACGCCCACGTTCTTCTGTACAACGTACGGAAGATGCCGTTCGTACCGGAGAAGAGCCCGACACTCTTCGTGAACATCTGGGATCTGACCACCATTCAGCTCAGGTGTGACTACGACGGCGACCACTTCTGGTACAGCCAGAACGCCAATCTGCTTGATCTGATTAAGAGGACGTATGAAGTCCTGAAGAACCTGCCGATCGACTGGGAGGCACCGGAATCCACGAAAGGTGTCATCAACAGGACGACGATCAGCGAGTTCGTGTCCAACCTGCTGAAGGGCAGCGAAATCGGCCTGTATGCCGATGCACTGACCAAGATGTGGGCGAACGGCTATAATCATGACGTCTGCTGCTGGCTGACCTATGCTGGCAACGTGCTGATCGATGCCGCAAAGCACGGTAACGTAAAGATCGAGAAGCCGGACGCTGTGAAGGCCGTGGACTCAATGTCTCTGCCTGAGTTCTGCATGTACGCGAAAGCAGACAAAGAGCATCCCGCCGGTTCCAAGTACTGGACGGAAGAGCGCTTCGTCTGCGTCGACGAGCAGAAGCACAAGAAGACCGTGTATGCTTCCGAGTACAACGAGAAGAAGCACGGCACGATCAAGACCGTGCTGAAGCCCCGGACGCAGTACTCTGGCAGCTTCCTCGACAAATTCAGCCGCCGTGTGAAGGCACTCGTGCCCGACACTCTGGTGGTGAATGGGCTGGACGAGGAGATCTTCGACGTCACAGTCATGCTGATTAACCCGAAGCGGATAATCGGCAAGCTGGCTGGCCTGTCCAAGAAGGCGTCCAGCTACAACGACACCACCGGAAAGTACGAGGATGAGGGTGGCCTGTTCCAGCAGATCGCCTTCCGTCAGTCTGCCGAGTGGAAGGAACTCATCAACTACGACGAGTTCAAACTCGACTACAAGGCGTGGGAAGACGCCAAGGCCGAGTCCGCCCGTCAGGAGATGATCGCATGGGCTCGGGCGAAGTACGAAGGCAACGCCGTTGTCGCGGGGTACAGCGATGAGCAGATTCTGGAAGGAATCTACGACATCGTAACCCGCAACATGTTCGGACCGGCCAAAGTATCCGATGGATACGACACGGTCGTGAAGAGCGCCTACTGGCGGATCTTCGGCAAGATGGCCTGCGACGTCATCGCCGACAATCTGGGTGAAGAAGCCCTGAGCTTCGACCCCCGGCTGGACGACGACCTCGGCGATGTCGATGGCGCCGAAGACTGCTAACCCAACCGACAGGGAGACTGGTTTCGACCAGTCTCCTTTTTTTCACGCAAACGAGAGTCTAGCAAAGAAAGGAGAACGGAACTATGTACAATATTATTTACAAAAACGACGAGGGGATGAACTTCGTCTACCGCTGCTCCGACGAGAAGCAGCGTGACCACTTCGTTTCTATCCTAACGAACGCCGGGATTGAGTACGATGTAAGGGAAACGACCGACGAGATGTATTACCAGATCTGCGGCTGCCTTTTCAGGTCTGACGGTCAGATGTACACATTCGTCAGGCACGAAGGAGACGCAAAACCCGGCATGTCAGCCGCTGCTGTTGTCAAAGACTCCTACGGACATGAATCCACCAAGGAAGTAATAATCGTTGATACGAGAAAAGCTTCTGAGTCTGAAATTCACGCCATTGCGCGTGGACTCGGGTATAAAGAGCTCGGTAGCATTGAGCGTGTCTGGCAGCGCAAATTAGCATAACCAAAATCTGAGTCAGCCGAAAGGCTGGCTCTTTTTTTATTTACGCGACCGCTAGAGACGCTGCTCTTTAGCGATCCAACACAATGGGGCCCACCCCATTTTTTGCGGCCCCACCTTTTTCTGCGGCCCCCATTTTTTCACTTCGTTCAAGTTACAATGCTCTAAAGGTCGCTTACGCTGGCTTGATAAAGATGAAACTGTTTCTCCAATGTTTCGGGTGCTGTCCCGGGGCGTGGGGTTCCTTGTTTCTTGAGCTCGTTTGTGCGGTTCCCGGGGCTCGGGACGGAAGTTTCTGTGCTTCGTGGCCGCTGACGCTCGCTTGATACCTATGAAGGATTCGTCCTTCCGCAGAGTGCGACTGCGTTACAAATCGCATATCAGGCGTCGCTCGATGAGTTTATGCGCCGAGTTCGTCTGGGTACACGTTACTGCCCACCATAGGGTCAGTCCGTCATTTGCACGGCGGCTGACGGCTTGACGGTAGCGAGCTAAAACCGTTCCTACTGACGCGGAGTCGAAAAAGGAGATACAGCCGATTGTGCAATAGGCTTGTATTGAGTGTAAGTAGCCGCGTGAGGCCAGCCAGTGCCGCGAGTAAGAAACTGGCATTCCCATAGTTGGTCTAAGCCGGTCGCTGACGCTGGCTTGATATTTATGAGACTGCGGTCTCGACAAATTTGAAAGGAGACTTTGTCCGATGAAAACGATGAAACAGATTGCTCAGCTCGAACGTATCTATGCGGAGAAGGCCGCGAACGCGGAGGCCCTGATTAAGATTGTCAAGCGCGAGGTCGACTACGTGCACAACCACCTGAACACCATGTGTCTGGAAGAACTGCAGGAGCGGCTGGACAACATCCGCGACATGCGGAAAGAACTCGCCGCAGCGAATCAGTGGTGCGAAGACACCAAGAAAGAATTGGCGGAGTTCTATGCTCCTGCTATCCGGTAACCCCACATATTGAACATTCCTGCCCCGGCCGACTGCGTAGCAACGTTCGGGGTGGATGCAGTTCAACAACGAAGACATTCAACTCAGCCGTCGCAGGTTTCCTCCTCCTTCCTGTGGCTGGCTGACTTGAGTACCTTCCTTCCGGGAACAGCCCGGCACCTCCTTTCTTTCAGGTTGACAGGTCTGGACAACCTGTTGACCGACAGGCATACGTTGTGGTGGACGTATGCCTGTTTTTTTTCTCAGACATCATCTGGGAGAATACAGCCCGAATTTCGCTTCCAGACTTCTGGATGAATAAATACTCATCCGAGACCTTAGAAGCGGTTTTTCGAGAAAAATTTCCCAGTTGTTAACTGTAATTTTTGTGCGGCCCCATATTTTTTCGCGGCCCCTTTTTTTGGGACATTCGAAAAATTACGTATGGGAGATAAACGGCTTACGCCTGCTGAAACAGATGAAAGGAGTGATGCCTGTGGTGCCCAAGAACAAAATGTCCAAGAAAGCTCAGGCTGAACTCAACAAGCAGAAGCGAGTGACCTGGGACTTCTCTCCTGTTTCCAGAGTAAAACAAAACGGCAAGATCTACAACCGCAAAAGGAGGACGTATGACAGTTACTAATCACGGAATGAATAAGTCCGTCAAGACAATCTATCAGAACCAATTTCAGGTCATCGGTTATCCGCCTTGGCTAAGTAAATGTCAGTTCGAAACCTTAACCGAGGCCGAGAACGAAATTCGTAACTTGCACTTTACCAACGCAATGAAAGTCACCACGACCGTCCGCCGTGTTGTTGTGCGGACACCGAAAGGAGAATAAAAATGCGTAAGGTTATTCTGAATAAGTGCTTTGGAGGGTATAGCTTCAGCCCAGAGTTTATAGCTGAGTATCTGGAGCGCACCGGAGCCAAGAACGTCACGTACCAAAAGACCGTCTATGCCAAACTCGGAGAACGGGAAGACATCCCGATGACAAGAGACCAGTTTGTCGAGCACAGTGCTGGTTTCGACGCATACGCTTGTGTGGACGGCGAGCGTTTCGAAGACCGCGATATCGAACGTGATGATCCTGTTGCTGTTGAAATTCTGGAAGAACTGGGCTCTAAGGCTTGCTCCGGCCGTTACGCATTACTTGGAATCGAGAAGTACAACGAGACCAAGTATGCTGCCCGCATCGAGGAGTACGACGGCGACGAAACCCTTGTTCTGACCCGCCTGCTCACCCCTGACATGATCCGCGAATGCAAGAGCACGGACGAAATTATTGATCTTCTGACAGAGGTCAATGCTTTTGTTACGCCGGATAAAGATTGTTTCACAAGAGATGTTTCACTTTGAGTCAGCCCGCTTACGCTGGCTAAATGCTTATGCGGTTTGTCCGCACAGAAAGGAGAATCACAATGGAACTCATGCCTGTAACTATCTCTACGGATGGGGCCTGCTCCGGTAATCCCGGCCCCGGTGGATACGCCGCTATCCTGCGGTTCGGCAACAAATTCAAGGAGCTCTCCGGTTACGAGTCTCAGACGACCAACAACCGGATGGAGCTTCGGGCTGTCATTGAATCCATTGCGATTCTGAAGAAGCCCTGCCGCATTTTGGTTCGCACAGACTCCACAATGGTCTGCAACGCTATCGACAATCTCGACTCTATGCCGGACAGGGGTTGGAAGACCAGAACCGGCGCAAGAAGAGCTAACTGCGATCTCCTTCAGAAACTCTATAAGATCAAGCAGGATGGACATCACACCCTGCAATTTGAGCATGTGAAAGGTCACAGCCTTGATCCCGATAACGAACGCTGCGATCTTCTTGCAAGAGCGGAGATTGCGAGGCACGTATGATCTACGAAAGAAAGAGGACTCGCAAAGCATGATTAGTACAAGAGAGATCTACGAGGCCGCGAGATCAACCTTTATTATGGATTATAACTATCAGCGCAAACAGGTTCAAAAAATGAACAGAAAGGCAAACGCCGATATCGAACATGCGGCACAGTGGAGAACCCTGGCAACGATTTTTGATACGCTTGCGGATGTGACCTATGACAAAATCTTGTATGTCACGGAAGAAATAAAGCGCATTGCAGAGGAGGGAGATCATGAATCTCGGATGTGAACCGAGAACGACATACGAATGCTTCGAGCCTGATCCCAGCGATGAGTTCTACGATCAGATGTGTACAGCCGCCTATTCACGATTGTTTTCTGAAGGAGTTGATTACAGTGCCCAAGACTGTACGGAATACGATTCTTGCGACATCAGCCTTGATCGGGCTGGTTGACCTTGTGATGGCCGTCATCCTGTTGGTGAGGTGATCCCTATGGTCAACGTATGGGCGATGTCACCCAATGGAAAGAAAAGCTTACTATGCGAGCCGGATACGAAAGTACCGGCCGTTTTTAGTGAGGATGACGCATGGGCCTTCATTACGAAGGTCATGCGCATGGACAACGCGCCACGTTTTATGTGGACAAAGGAGGTACCTGATGCTGGATGCCCTGATTATCTTGGTGATGAACATTCTGACCTTCACGGCCGGGATGCTGATTGCTAACTACTACAACGACAAAGCTGAGCGCGAGAAGAAGGACGCGCTCGAAAGGCAGTTCGTCCGGCTCCGTTGCAAGATGGATGCCGATGACCCCTGCAAACCCTACGTCTCCCGTTTGGCCCCGCTCAACACTGGTGACTTCGACGGCGATAGAGGGCCCATTACCGAAGAGTTCATGAAGAACTTGAAGGAAAACGGCTCAGCCAAAACGTCGTTCCGTAAGTCCGACATTGCTAAATAACCGCCCTGGCGGGCTGGTTGATGCTTATGAGTCATACGTCGGTTGGCTCCGCGATCTCAAATCCGACGCGCCGCTGTGGACTGGCGTTAACCACGGTCGTCTCTTTACAACCCCACAACACAAAATATTGATTATTTGGAGGTATTAATTATGACTATTTCTGTGATTGGTAACATTGGTAACGGTGCGGAACTGCGTACGGTCAACGTCAATGGCGTGGAGACTTCTGTTTGCTCCTTCTGGATGGCTGAGAACTTCAAGAAGCGGGACGGCAGCACCAAGACCACTTGGCACAAGGTGACCGTCTGGCGGAAGTACGCCGAAGTGATGGCGCAGTACCTGACCAAGGGCCGGAAGATCCTGGTGACGGCTGAGAACGCCGAGGCCAAGACCTATACCGACAAGGAGAACCGCATCCGCCCGTACATCGACATTCAGGCCAGCAAGATCGAACTGCTGGACGGCAAGAAGCCGGAGGAGACTGAGCCCGAAGTCGAAGTCGAGGATGAGAGCACCCCTTGGGATTAATTTTGTAAAGAAAGAAGCGGTCGGCTAAAGATAGTCGGCCGCTCTTTTTTAATGTCTGCTATAGTTGCGAATCAGCATAAGTGGCTCTTCACCGTGAGACTCGAAGACGTCTTTCTCGATGTGCCAGCGCGAGTTTCCGATGCGCTTTAGCAATCCAGCATCCTGAGCCGCCTTCATTGCATGGACGACTGCCGTGTAACTTGTTCCTGCCCCTCTGGAAATCTCATCGTACGAACCGTTGAAGTAATAACTCTTTGGGTCTGTACGCTCCAGAACGTAGAAGATGATTCTCAGCCGACAGGTATCAACATTGACCGCTTCGGCCATCTTTACAAAGTCATTCGTTGTCATCATGCTCGTCACCTTCTTCCATGTAGATCTCGTGAACTCTTCTCAGCAGGTCCGACAACTCATCATCTTCTCTCCGCTGTTCCCTTTGCAGTGACTTTTCACTGACCGGCAATCTAGAGTACT